>Ga0065711_1028464_pt1 | contig 41070 bp, 24 predicted proteins | sample Hoacrofraction12_FD_59098 | JGI IMG/M metagenome (GOLD analysis project Ga0065711, IMG submission 59098) | Hoatzin crop microbial communities from Cojedes, Venezuela - Epithelial fraction 12 v2 (version 2) | ecosystem: Host-associated > Birds > Digestive system > Esophagus > Crop | place...
AGGCAGTCGATGCCCCAGGCCTGTCAGTGTTGAAAAGGCATTTGGACAATGCCCTTCACAACATGCTTTAGCTTTTGGTCAGCCCTGAAGTGGTCAGGCAGTTGGACTAGATGATTTCTGGAGGTCCCTTCCAACTGAAATAGTCTAGTCTAGTCTGTTCTGTTCTATTTTTCCTTTATGCAGGAGAGAAAGGAAGGATAAGGGAGAGGTCGAGCAACGTAAGATGTAATGCTGAAGAAAAGTCGCTGTAGTAATGCTTAATTAGTTTGTAGGCAGCTTTGTAAAGCAGAGCTACAGTGTTGTATGGATGGCAGGTATGAACAAGCTCTCTGCCTGCTAAATAAACAGTACATGAGTCTGCTGTAGTCCAAAAGCTGGAAGCCACCTTAACAAGTCACTGAATTGGACATTTTCTCTCCAGTCTTCTCAAAGAACTTACTAGTTCAGGTTTGGTGCCAGGTACTAATGTAGTCACACATTTGTTGGCAAAACCAGCTTGCATCTGCCCACAAAGGTATTCAAAGATAGAAAATAAACTCTTCTTATGGGCAGTCCATTTCACATACTATAAAGTATGCTTAGTAGGTTTACGAGCTGAAGCAATTTGAACAGTCAAATATGTAAGTAAGCAGACATACGTACATAGATACTTACGTGTAAAATGTGTTGCTGAGAGGCTTAGGATGATTTGGTTGAAGGTCAAAAAGTGTGAGCTAAGTTGGCAGTATCCTCTTGACTATAGGTAAGATCTTCCTGTCAGCTATGTGAGCAGCAAGAGAAAGGGTTAACCACTGAGTCATCAGTACTGGGAATTTGTTCCTACATCAAAGTAGTGGGAGCTCTAGTCTTTGACTTTGTGCTTCCTGGCAACAGAAATTCATCTTATGCCTTAGTCAAGAATCAAACTGGGGTAGGGAAGGGTGACGGTAATAATTTCACAAAACTCATCAAAAACTTGTTGCTTGCTAAGTAGCCGTAGAGATGAATCAGACCATTTACTTACAAAGTGTAAAATAAATAAGAGGATAAACTGAGATTAATCTGACTACTGAAGTCTGGTAGTATTCCTGGACCCTACACAGCTTTGTTCGGGAGGCTTTTGATCAAGCGTACATTTTCTTAACTTTTTCTCCATGGTAGCCACTCAGTTACCTGAGGTCTTTGGTTGCCTACTCACATAAGAGCACGTTGTGAACATCGGTCTTTCTTACACTGACTAAAAGAAAGTAATATACAACGGTGTTACCAAGTGGAAGAGGGAGAAAACTCTTACTAATAGAATAATGACAAGCAAATGGCAATTTAGAATGTAGTATTATACATGGAATAACTTAGCTTTCCAAATTTTACTGTAAGTAACATTGTTAATCACAAAGTAACTCATAATTTAAGGTGTTAATTTTCACTTTTCTGTGATGATGATTTTGTGACTGAATGCATATTCTACTAAGTCTGTATAGGATGTTGTTCATTTGAAGCTGAGGCAAAATATTGGGACAGATTCTCAGTAATTATTGTTCTCTATATATGTACTATTCATTCTAATTATGGGCAGCTGAGAATGCAGCTGCAAGAGCATCATATCATCCAGTATACTGTTCGTATTCATTACTGGCAAGGTCTTTTAATTTTTAGAATACAGTATTTTAAGCTCTCTATATTCCTTGTGTCTCTCCACAGATGTTTTGAACATTATTTTCAAAACCTAAATTTTACAGACTCTGGACACAGTATTTTTACATTTAGGGTCTTTTTGTGGAAAAAAATAATAATTTTTGAATTAAGTAAATGCTTATAAGAAAATGTATACAAACATTTTAACAAGGCAAAAGCTTATAATTAGAGAGCAGAGACTTTAAACAAGTTTACCATCTTCCTTGAAAATAGATAAATAGCAAGCAAAACCAGAAGAGAAGCTTTAAAAATTTGCTAGGTTTTAAAGCTTTTAAAATTATAAAAGGATAATGAATTCTTTAGATCTGAAGGCGTGTTTCTGAACAAGGCAAAAAAAGACACGTATTACCTACTGAAGAGAAGTTAAAAAAAGCTGCTGCCAATCTTTAATATTCTGGGTACTGTATTCTTGTAGAAGCCTTAGTAGGCCTCCATTGTTACCATCTAAAATTCCATTTTCTTTGTTTCTTACAAATAAATCTTTTAAGAGAAGCTTATCTGTGGTGTCTTTAAACACATTTGCAACAGTTATTTTGACTGAAAGTTTCTTCTCTACAATGGTAGATAAAAACATGGCTAACAACTCTTTTTCATAAAGACATCATTCCCTTTGCTACTGTTACAACTATGTAATTTGTGATGTCACCACGTAGAAAGTCTGATGGTTTTAACACTTCATACTGTAAAAGGGACAAAGCAGTGTTCTTTTCCTTTCAACCTTTTTTTGCTCCCAAGACAGTTTTGCTGTCATACAGTGTGTGTTCATCCAGATCTGCAATTCTCAATTCTGTTGTCATTTTCTCTCTGTATACTTTTATATAAATTGTATAGTCTATACTTTAATATCTCTGTATACTTTTATATAAACTACATTTTTTGTGTCTTATAAATGGCACTGTTTACTCTTTCCTTTGAAGCATATCCTGTCTTCCAAAAGCTCTTTCCTCAAGCCTAAAATCCACTGATTTAAATGAGCAGTTTTTTATATTTTCCTAAATATGATATCATTGAAAATAGGGATAGAAGCCACAGCAAAAAAGATCTTCATTAATAAAGCTCATTCCAAATTGTAAAATTCACAAGATCAATTATGCCATGCTTGACAGGCCGCACCTGGAGTACTGTGTTCAGTTCTGGTCCCCACAATTCAAGAAAGACATGGACCATCAGGAGAGGGTCTGAAGGAGGGCTGCCAAGATGATCAAAGGGCCTTTCCCTGGAGAGGAGAGGCTTGGAGGGATCAAATCACAGTATTCCAGTACTTAAAGGGTGGCTACAAAGAGGATGCCCTTTTTTTTCAGAAAAAGAATTTGTTGAAAAATTCCTACCTTAGTCTAGAAGTGAGTCAGAAGCTTTTAAATCTTTGGTGCCTTATCAAACTAAATGTAAGCACTGCATTTCCAGTCTTCAATATAGATATTTTTTTAGAACCATATATTCAAAATTTGCAAGCACGTTTTTATTTGAAAAGCAATTGCTTGACATAATTATTTCATTACTGTATAGGCATTGTGATAGAAGGAATAGCAGCCTATAACTCAGTTTGTCTACTGCTTTCTGTAATAAAAAAAAACGGTTATAACTTTAACAGCTCCAATTCTATCATGATTAGTTGCACATTTTGGAAGCTTGTCAGGAGAGAGTCTTTGGGTTAGAGAGGTGCCTTTTACTGCTATTATAAAAATTTCTATAGCATTGGCAGAATTATAAACTGTCAGGCATTGTATTTTTTTCCATGTACTGTATATTGTACAGATTGGAGTTTTTCACTCCTGCCAACACCCTTGACATCTGATCACGCTGCACGTGTATCAAGGAGGTATCCTGAGTCTTCATTCCGTACAGAATTCAAAGTCGGAATGGCCCATGGACAAAACTGATCTTCTCCTCTTTAGAAAATCTGTGGGGAATAGGAACCGATCAAGTAATAGATTAATTCTGTACCTTACTTTTTGTCTTCACTATGATCTGTACCCTTTGCTCCCCCTATTAATAAAAATGTCACTTACTTCACAAAGAATATGCAAGAGCTAGAGTGAGGAAACATCTAGGATGGATACATGAGCCACCTGTGAAGTTACACAAGGAAAGCAATACTTAAAGGTTCTTAGTTGTTTAGCCCACTAAAACAGGGCTTTCCAGGTATAAACAACCCTTTAAAAAGGCAAAAGAAAGTAATTTTGGCATGGCTTGGAAAGCTTTTTGTGGATATAATAACTAATTGTTGTAGGACTCCATCAGAACAGATAATGGTTTAATCCCCGTCTTGAACTGATGGCATCAGAAACCTCTGCAGACTTCCCAGTTTATATTCCACTAGTATTTGTTCCTCTAATATCAAGATGCTAAGTTTACTGATAGGAAAAATTTGGAAAAAAATAGTAAAGAGATAGCAAGGAATTATAAATCGATCTGACATTAAGACAAATCTGAGCTATGCCAGTCAGTGCATACGTCACAGTGAGCAACTTCTGTCTGGTAGCATTACAAATTTTGGTCAATAAAATTGCAATGACAATAAAATTAATGGAGAGTGCATTTCCTGAATGATAAGATTTGACTTTCGTAATTGTTTTGAAGGTGTCAAGAAACTGTAGAGCTGTTGTGGCAGTAGTGGCTTATGGCATACACTGATACATTTAACGCATATGATCACTGTAAAATAACTGCAGCTCGCTGGCAAGAAGTAGGCAGGGGAGTTCTGCAGATAAACTGATGTGAATATAGGTGCCCAGGCTTGTGAGAAGTGATAAAGTCACTTGTAGGCAGATCCCACTGCCTGTTTTCAGCAGGACCATAGCGAGTGTGCTGCGATGAGGAGGGTGCAGCATTCTTCAGAAAAACACTTTTGTACCTAACAAATCCTGTAAAGATTCATTGTGCTCTTCTAAATAACAAATATGATGCATGCAGTTTTCCTTTATGTATATTTGTGTGTTAAATCAGTGATTGCTGGAAAACTTATGAAGAAAGTATTAGTATTTGGACTGAGATAGCAAGGCAATCAAATGTCTAGCTGCTAGTTAGCAGTCCAGTAGCTGTGAGATAATATAGAAAAGAACACCATAAATGTAGTAAATGTAGTTCTGGGAGATATAAACTTTATAAATAGGACTATGATAATTTAAAATGTGACATGAATTTGTGTAGCATTTTGAGTCCCGGAAGCAGCAAGTAGGTTAAAGAACAGCAAATGATCACAGAAAGTTTTGTGAAATGTAAGCAGATAAAAAACCCTTTTTGTCACAGATTATATTGCTAAAGATATGTATCAAATGTTTAGAACATTGTTCATATCTAAATGAACAGACTATTTTCAAAGCAAAGCAATTTTAACCTAGTCTAAACCCTTACTTAAGCAGGTTCACGTTAGAAAAGCTGCACAAGTTTTTAGAAGCTAATATGAATGAGCTAAAAACAGTTTGCGGTTGACTGTGATAAAAATTCTTATCTCTTGGCCAAAAACTCACCAGCTGAGAAATCTTTTCTTGCTCCTACCAATTAAGTTTGTTATTTACAAAGGCACAGGTTTCTGAAAATATGTAGCTTGTTTTCTACACTGGTGCTTTGTTGTCTGATATATTTAAAATATTTTTCTTCTCTAGAGTGTCCCATCTGGGGTCACAAAATAATTTTCAGTTTTATGTAATTAAATATTATAGTTCTCATTTGTAAGTATGTCCTCTGGCCTACAGAAGTGTTAAGGGACAAATGGCCAGTTACATCTAGACACAGAGAGATTGAGAGAGATGCGGCAAATTATTTTTCAAAAGTGTCCAAGCAGCATGGGCACTTAATTTATAGATTTCATTGGGAGTGACATGTGTGACACAGTGAGGTGCATTGGAAAGTCCAGACATGCCCTTCTCTACCTCTTTAGGATTAGAGTTTCAAAAATATCAGTGTGCTCAAGTGAAATGTCTACTGACATCTCTTTGCTGTAACTATGTGAGAGATAGTAGTAGGTCTCCAGAGAGCTTGTGACAAGATCATACATCTCCAGAAACTCAGTGCTAACTCTTTCTTCTCATAGAAGAGTGAGTTGTATTCTTGTTCCTTCTTAACTTTTATAATCTTTTCCGTGACTAGCTGTTAACAGCTATATTTACAGAAGAAGCAGAGTTTACTTGGACATTTTTAGAGGCTTGTTCTTCACCCACTTTATCTTCTCAAAGAATTATGAGAGATATTACAATAATTAAGTTTATTTTCCAGCAATTTCAACTTAAATAGCCATCAGTTTCTCTTTGCTAGTAGTGTATCAGCACAGACTCTGTAGCAATTTTGATAACAGAGGTACAGCCAGACAAGTATAAGTGGTGAGAATTTTCCTTCCTACGTATAAGATAATACACATTTTAATAGATCTTATTATTTGCAAATGTCTCTAGATATTCAGCATTCATCATAATTTGCGTAACTTTATCTCATTTACTAAATTCAAGATCCAGTTGACTTTTTCATAGTTTTTTTGTTGCTTCAGCTTCCAGAGCTTGAATTACTAAGGACCCTTCATCTTTTATTTTTGCCTTTATTGTAAAAGTTACGAAGGCATTTGATTGACCACGTCTGTTTAGCTTTGACCGAGGCTAAAAAAATAAGAGACCAAGGGAGCCCTCAGAGCACTGAAGTCTGAACTTCCCAGATAACAGAAAAGGATGTGTTATTTCTGTCTGAAACATAAGGACTAGTTGCTTCAGTGAATTGTTTTCAAAAGCTAGTTTCTGAAATGTAACTCAAGGAGAAGTATAAATTATTCTCTCTGTTGACATTCTCGAAAGGTTGAATTGGAAAGGCAGCTGTGCTTGTGTCTGAGGCTGTGGTAAATGGAGGAGGGGCTGAAACAGGAACGTTGCTTCTAGTCAATACAAGTTTTAAGTTTTGTAGTGCTTTCAGTAAGAAAACGCCAAGTACTCGGAAACGTGTTGCTTTGATTAAACATGAATTGCAAAGGTGAAAAGATTATTTAATCATATGGCTTTTGTAAAGTGACCTTGGAGACAGGACATAATCATACAGCAATTGTACACAAAGCAGTTTTAAGACAAAAGTTGGAGTAATTCATTTCAGTGTTACGTGGGCAAAATCAGCGCAAGTGGAAGAGCATCTGAGGTGGTGGCCCAGATCTTATAACCTACGTTCTTTATAGTCCTCAGTGCTTATGGATGTTTACATACCCAACTTCAGTTTAACACCAGCCACTCCCTGGTTTCATAGGAAATAAAGCTTCTAAATATAAATTCAAAGCCTAAGTACTCTTGTGAATCTGATTCTGCACTTCCCTCTGTATTCAAATATCTGTAAAATCAGTGTTGTCTGCCTTGGTTTTATCTCATTTCAATAAGGTACAATGATTATGAGTCCCTGTTGTGGAATGGCGATGATCCGGTGAAGGGATTCCTCAAAGGTAAAGACTAGAAGTGATATCTCCAAATAACCTTACTAGTAAATTGGAATTTAGCTTTGGAACAACAGAGATAAATGTAGAAATTAAAGTTTTTAAGCAGTGCAGGGAAAGCAAGTGATAAATGGGACGTTGTAATAGAAATACCAAAAGTTGTATTCAGAAAAGTCAAATAACAGCCGGTGTTAATTTAGCAATTCTTTGTTGCAGCTCGGTACTGTATATGAGTCACTTTCTACATTTCTCGCTTGAAGCTAGCATTGCCTCTGATGGTTTGTCCAAGCACATATTTATTTGTTCACTTTTTTCGGCTGATCTGGCTGAACAATCTCAGCAAGATTGTTCACGGAAGACAGAAAGATTACCTCAGTGTGTGAACCATTCACAAATGAACAGAAAATTCATTATGTTTTCTGTTGTTGGCGTTTAATTAAAAATTAAGTCCTCCTGATTGTTTTCATTGCTATTTCTGCTTTTGTTTTGAAACGTCACAGATTTTTTATGCCTTATGCTTTTCATGTTTTATGTTTTGAATGTTAGGTGATATATGTCTAATATTGAAAACAAGGAAAGGAATCTTAAATTGCATTTCTGATTCTAGAATTTCTTTTATTCTGGACTTTGCCACCACCAGATAAAATTTTTGTGTATTTACTATGATTTCAGTGTCACCTGTAAGTGTAAAATATACGCAGATGATACTTGAGCTTCTTATTTTGTCTTTTCGTCACATCTGTGTATAAATCAGCAGTGTTAAATTTTCGGAGTCAAGATTTTATTTTAGTGCTCCCACGATTTATAAGAAGTTAATTCATTCGGTAAACTACCTCATTTGTATACATGCTGTATAATTTTTAGTGCAGTCAAGTTGCAGATCAGTTGCTCTAGGTTTCAGTCGTATTGGATTCACTGAAGCTTTAACTATCCACCCTAATTATTTAGAGACCCCGTGTGGATAGTTATGACCTTGATTACTATAGACACAGGCAGAATTATAAGTGTAGAAAAATCATGTACAATATAATAGGAAAAACAGGGAATATGCATCAGTCAAATTACATAAAAATTTAAAATGGAAGAGATCAGCTCTATATGCCTGGAGATTTAATCCTTAACCTTTTCCTTTAGTGTAGTTTTGAATACACACAGTAAAGTTTTTTCCACTATTTATTGATGGGAGCAATTGTACTACCTAAGAGTTTATAAATTCCATCTACATTTCAATTTTCATCTTATTAGTCATAGGATAGTGATGTAGGTGTTAAATTAGAAACATTCAAAGCTGACAAAGTTGAACTGGCTGAAGAAATTTTGAACAAAAATACATCACCAAGCCAAGGTTTTTCTAAACTGTTATAGCCATGGGGATGCCTGGATGTGTACTGCAGCATTTTGCCTGCTCTAGGTGACCCTGCTTCGGCAGGGGGGTTGGACTAGATGACCCACAGAGGTCCCTTCCAACCCGTAACATTCTGTGATTCTGTGATTCTGTGATTCTATGATTTCCAGAGCCATTCTTGGCAGCAGGAAAACTGCAGATGACCTTGTGGGGTCTCCCCAGAGGTCTCAAAGGAATTAGAGGGAGAAAGGTCAATTCTCCTGAGGGTCTACCCTAGGTATCCGTAAGCTAGTGTTATTCAGAAGTACTCTCAGAAAGCAGGTACCTAGCAGACTACTCCAGATGAGCTGTTTGTCCAACAATACTTCAAATCCCGCCGTTAGCATTGTCTGTCTGGGTGTCACAGTTACGCATTTACCTGGGGTCAGTAAGTTTCAGTATTCTGTTTAAAAAGAACGAAGATGATTTCTGCACCCAGAAGTGTGAGGAAAGCGGACACTGCTACTTTAGGTGGGGTTTGTAAGAATTTCCTGCCGTGAGACTCCACCAAGACACAGAAAGTCGTAGCTGCCTACATGCCGCCTCTCCCGCCTTTTGTGGAGGAGACTTCCCACCTAATCCATAGTCAGTCAATATTAGTGAGGTGCTCAGTAGGCAGGGCACAATCAGAGCTTACCCAGATCTCTTGCTCCAGCTTCCAGCATTGTTTGTCACAGAAGCTCCTCAGAATTGGAATCAGAAATTTGGAGGGAATTCTGACTGTGTGGAAAAAGACCTGTCCTCATTTCCAAACCTCTGTCAGAGCCTACTGTTCCGTTCGTATTTGTTGCGATTGCTCTTGAAGTGTGCATAGAGAAACTGAGGGGAAGTTTGTTTATCTGGATAAATGTCTCTGTGATAGTACTTTGCCCTCTGCATACACAAGCAAAGAATAGAGCTCTTTCAGCTTCTTTTGTAGGACTTGCTTTTGAAAAACTCTGGTAGAAACCACTCATTTGCATCAATCTCCTCAAAAAACTGCATCACGATCCTCTCGTTCTGGTAGTCAAAGCGAGAGTGTGTTCCACCGGTCAGCCAGTTTCTGCTTAACGTGAGCTGATCTCAGCTGGGGAATCTGAGGTCGGCTTACTTCACAGTGTTTGTCCGAGAGAGTTCCAGTATTTGTTTCTTTACTCCTCTGTTTCTACAACTCAACCTTTGTGTTTGAACTTTGCACTCCGAATGCCCATATACTCACACTGGAAACAACCAGTTGCACGTTGTACATTTAAGGGAAATGTGGCGTTTGCAACTCTGATCAATGTGTTACTGGTCTTTTGCTTCTGGCAGTTATTCTAAAACTTCTCCTCTGAGGGGCTGTAATAGATTTTCTTGGGTCCTGCTGATGACCTGCTATGGATGTCTCAGTTTCCTCTGCAGGTTAGGTAAAAATTAATTTTAGGATCTGTTGTTTCTTACATTTTGCACTACTGTTGAAAGTGAGATAGCTGCATCAGAATGTCATGATTTTGGGGGTGGACTTTGTTTTCTTTTTTTCTGTACAGGATGGATCTCTAGCCCACAGGCTAATTGGAACCACAACCAAATAAATTTATCTACCTGAGCTCACAGTTAGCCTGAAACAGCTGCTTTGAGATGCAAATTGCATCATTCATGTCAAGGAGTTACCAAACCCTAAAGCCACTTCTCCAAAACCCCCCTTCAAGAGGATGCTGTGCATGTGGCTGTCTAAACCTAAACACCGAGGAGCTAAGGAGAAAAGAAGTCTTTCCTGTTGCAGCCGAGGGGAGAAGAGCCAGCTCGTTCTCTTGAGAAGTGTAAATAGGAATGCTTTCACACCTTCCTTTCTGGGCAGGAAAGAGGTGTCCTCTGCCAATGTCCAGATCTTTCCTGAGAGTAGCATACTAGCTGTTTTCAGTTTGAGAAATTTGATCATCTACATTAATGCAACATTTCTTAAGGTGAATGAAAGTCCAGTTTCTCTAACATGGTTAGCCAAAATCACATTGAAATTCCATACATCTCTTTCCATTTTAATGTCTCTAAGATTTAGTAGAACATGTTTAATTTACAAGCATTAAATTTTTTTAGGATAGTTAAACTTTGAGCTCAGTTCTCATAATAAAACACAAGGAATTTAAACAGATAAACTATTAATACTAATGGGATAAATTCCCTAAGAGCAAGAGAAAAAAAACTTCAAGAGCTTTCAGAAAATGCCTTCTGCCTTCCTAATGTAATTAAATTGTAGTTAAAGTCGTATTATACATTGTTAATTAAAGGAGGAAAACGGCACTAACATCTCCAATTAGTTTTTAAATAACATTAATTTGAAGAAAATACCTGCACTTCAATTTCCTTTAACTAAACATTTCAGACAAGATTTTCCCAGGTCGAGGAGGGGACTGTAGGCAGGATCCTCTTCACATGCTGTGATCAGTGGAGGAACCACTAAGTCACACTGATGGAGACCACTTTAAGGGCAAATATGTGATAGGTTTCTACCTCTGTTGTTAAAAAGGATTGACGTCCTACATTATTTTCACAACAGTCTAATTGATCAAACTTCCTTTGAATTTATGAGGGATTATTTAAATTTCAGAAAACTAGAGTGTAAATTCTTTGAGGCAGGTGTTGCATGCTGCTTTGTGTTTGCACCACACCTACTGTGCTGTGAATTCAACCAGAATACAAACAGTCTCTGAAACTTGCCCCAGACGAGTAGGCTGATGCTGAGGGATAAGTGTAAACTCCTACAGGACACCCTAGTTGACAATACAAGACATCGCATGGAAGGGGAGGCTGGTGTCCCAAGCGCAGGAGCAGCCATGCAACCCAGAGCCTGGGCACCCTGGGCTCAGGCCTTGGGGCAAAGACAGTGGCCAGCAGACCCCTCCCTGTGAGCAAAGTGGGAGCCAGCAGGGCAAGGACAGCGACTTCTTCCCTCTCCTCAGCCATTTGTGACACCACAGCTGAGGGGCTGGCTCCACCCTTGGAGGTCCCCACCACAAAGAAGACACCAGCCCAGTGGATGGGGCTCCAAGGAGAGCAATGAAGGGTTCATACTGCCCCTGGAGCCCAATACCTTGAGGGTCAGTCATGGGGGCTGCGCCACTGAACATCTGCAGGGGGCAATGGAGTGCTTGATCCTCTAGTCTGCACAGAGCACCAAACAGGAGGGAGCGACTGATGCGCTAGCGGGCAGGGCTGTTATCCGGAGCAACCCAGACAGACTGGGGAAATGGGCCAGCAGGGACATTTTGAAATTCAGCAAAGACAAATGCCAAGTGCTGCACCTGGGAAAGAAAGAAGCCTTTGCTAGAGTACCAGCTGGGGTCTGAAGGGTGGGGGAGCCGCTCTGTGGAGAAGGACCTGGGAGTCTTGGTGGACAGCAGACTGGACATGATGCAGCAGCGTGGTGTGGCAGCAAAGAATGCCCACAGCATTGCCAGCTGTATTGGCAGCCATATAGGCATTAGATGGAGGGAAGTGATTATCTGTCCTGACTTGGTGCTCGTTAGACCCTCTCTGGAGTATTGCTTCTGGTCTTAGGCCTTTTATTACAAGAAAGGCATGGATAAACTGAAGGAGGTCCAGTGGAGGGCCACCAGGGTGGCCAGGAGCTGGAATGTGTGCCCTGTGAGTGGAAAGGGTGAACAGGCCGCCTTCTGTCTGAGGAGGAGAGGACTTTGGGAGCCGTTCTCATGGCTGCAAGGAGGTCATGAAGAAGATGGAGTTCAGCTGGGCTCAGCAGTGCAAAGAAGGATAACGGGAGACAACAGGACTTGAAACCAGGGAGGTTCAGAGTTGATGTAAGGAGAACCATTTTCCCCATGAAGAGAGTTGTGCACTAGAACAGGTTGCCATGAGAGTTTTCATCCTTGGAGGCTTTTGAAACCTAAGTGGATAAATCCTCGAGCAGCCTGGTCTAACCTCGTAATAGTTGACTCAGCTGATCACCTACAATGCTGGTCTAGTATGATATGTGATGATGTGCACAAGTGAAGAAGCCAGAGTTCATGTCACCTTTAGGAACTCGGACAATGCCACCAGTGCACAGGGTGGCAGGGAGGCCTCCAAGAGTGCTGTTGGGGCTGACCCCCAGCACTGCAGGGACACTCTGGAGCATCATTGCTAGGTCATGGGGCAACAGGAGGGGATTGGTGGGGTAGGGGCGGTTTCTGAGGCCTGGAAAAAAGACCAGAGTGCCCCCCACCTTCCAGATGGGCAAAGGGGAGGGATGCAAAGTGCATCTCCACCAGCCATGCTTCATTGTTGACTCAGCTGGTAGCAGGAGGTTGGGTTAGACGACATCCTGCGATCCCTTCCAATGTGAATGATTCTACTATCATGTATCAATCCAGTAGGCCAGAAGTGGGCTGGCAGGCATCATGAGGTCATCTGCCAGCTCCCAGAGGCCAGGAGTCTGTAAACCAGGGCTGACCACATGCCCTGTGTCTCGGAGGCAGCCCAGGACAGCTGTAGCTACGGGGTACCTTCCCAGCTCTCCCTTCTCTGGGGACTCAGTGAAATGGGCAAAAATTTGACTCCTGAGTCTTTGCCCTCAACCCATACCTACTATTTTTCCACAGTATGTCTCATTTGGAGCTGATAATTCCTGTACAATTCAATACTGTGTTCATTTGCTGGCTTTGACCCTGATTGAGTTTCACCAGTATGATCTTTAAAGCAAAAATGTGACCCTGTCATGAGATACAGAGAGTAGGAATTGGGGAGAAGAGTTTTAGGGGAAAGATGCTGAGGTCAACTTTTGTTCATGTTGAATTTAAAAGTTTGTCAGATAGAGATGTGGAACTTGGGAGAAGATAAAACTATTGTTAGAGAAGAAAAGTCTGTGAGAGTGTAATTGAAATGGGGCCGAGAAAGGAAACCTGGGGATGAGTGGTGTACCACAAACTAGAAGGTAATAAGATATTGACAGCAGTCAGCATTGAGCTGCACAAATTAAAAGGTGTGCTAGAGAGGACTGTGCATGACAGAGGACCTTGAGTTCCTTGGTTTAACTTCTGTTTCCTTGGACAAATGCAGCAGCAGGACCTTTGCTTGTTAGGTTTAGTTTCTGTTCTGTTCAAATGAAAATTAGTCTACATCAGAGACTACCACAGACTGAGGAGTGTAAGCTGCCTTGGAGGGCACAGATGGTGGCATCACTTTGCTTAACTGGGTGGTGGGTGACATTGAAGCAGAGTTAGTATTGGCTGAAGTCACTGAACTTTGATGTAAGAATTTGTTCCTGAGATCGCAGAGTCCTGACTAGCCATTACAGTGTGAGGAGAATTGACCCAGATCAAGTAGAGTATTAAGGAATGTATCTTTCTGAAGGATACAATTTTCAGTATGAATTGCTTAAAAATGCCTTAAAAAATAAAAAGGTCTCCTAGTTTTTAACTTTTCCTTTGAAAAGCATGGGTAATTTTCCCAAAATAATCTGTCTTGATAGCCCAGAAAACTAGAAAAATGGAACTTCTGCAAATATACTGTGCAGAGGAATAAGGTTCTGCAAAAGGGAAACTAAGAAAGTGCCTAGGAAGCCAATGCATGCATTTAGCATAGTATGGTCTGCATGTAATGTATATCCTAGTCACTTCTTCTCTAAGATTACAGACTTGAAATGTGTATTCATAAGCTTTCAGACAGTGCCTAGTACAATTATGAAGATTATGAAAGTACTTGGTTCCTCTGAGTATTACTGCAATGAAAATTTTAAATTGTATTGAGATAACTATGTGAAAGGACCATCGATTTGAAAAGGCAAATATTGAAAAATTAGAAAAATGCAAAATGCATGCTTTTAAGACTCAATGTACCAGTTTAACTCTGCAGAGCAAGAGCAGTATGCAGCTTCCTGAGTCCTAGTCTACCATGATCTATAAGGAAAGGTCAGGAGGTCTCATGACAAAAGCTGTTGAACACTTCAGAGGAGTAGATGTGCTTCATCTACTGAACTGTAGATGTGCTTCATCTATTGTACTGTGTCCAGCTCTGGAGCCCCCAACATGAGAAGGACATGGATGTGTTGGAGCGGGTCCAGAGGAGGACCACAAAAATGATTGGAGGGCTGGAGTATCTCTCCTATGAGGACAGGCTAAGAGAGTTGGGGCTGTTCAGCCTGGAGAAGAGAAGGCTCCGGGGTGACCTAATAGCAGCTTTCCAGTACCTGAAGGGGGCCTACAGGAAGGATGGAGAGGGACTTTTCACAAGGGTGTGCAGTGATAGGACAAGGGGGAATGGCTGTAACCTAAAAGAAGGCAGATTTAGATTAGATATTAGGAAGAAATTCTTCCCCATGAGGGTGGTGAGGCACTGGAACAGGTTGCCCAGAGAAGTTGTGGCTACCCCCTCCCTGGCAGTGATCAAGGCCAGGTTGGAGCTCTGAGCAACCTGGTCCAGTGGAAGGTGTCCCTGCCCATGGCAGGGGGGTTGGAACCAGATGATCTTTAAGGATCCTTCCAACCCAAACCATTCTATGATTCTATGGTTCATAAGAGTGAGCACAAGGGCACCAGCAATGGCTATGCCATTTGTCTTGTGGTTTAGCTGTATGTTGCAATTGCTGTATTATGCTTGCATTGTGATTTCAGCTTATTGCTGTCTCGTGCATCTGAATCAAAATGGCATGTGACACCAAATATGTCAAATAGTTAAACTCGATATTAAAGCATTAAACTATTCTTGTGTGGAATATCTAGAAGAACCTGGTGAGAGACTTTTGGACTCTGATACCATGAGAAGTCTGGAAACTGTTCAAATAAGGCAATTTCATGCATTATTTATAAATGCATTGTAGCATCCTGATAGCAGATTCTGCTCAGTACTAATGCATTTCTGAGGTACGCATTTTTTTTCATTGCAATGTGGATCACTGTTCTAGAACGCTACATTTTTCAGGACTTGAAAGAGTAGTAATGGGTCATATAAACTCATTAAATAGATTGGATTCAGCCATAAACTCAATATTTGTAATTCCACACCAAGAAAAGTAAAGCCTTTTGTGAATGAAGCAAAGCATTATTAGACTATTCCTGTTCAGTAAAAGTCAAAATGATTATTCTTTCACATATGAACTGTGTGACCAAATGAAATAGAAACTAAACTACACATTTCAGGTTATTGTCCAGGTAAAATCTAAAATGATGTGTCTGAGTGCTTCAAATATTTATCTGGGCTAAGAAAGGTGTGAAATGAAAACAGATTTTCTCTCCAAAGGGTTACTTTTTTGTACCTTGTTCTTTTTTTTTTTTAGTGTCTGGCATCTTAGATAGACTGCTCATTTGGCCAGGTATTGGAAATATCTGAATAAAATTTGATTTAAATAAAATAAAACTCTTTCTCTTTGCCTCTTTTTCTGTGTGAGGATACCACTGAATATTTTTGGTGTTAAGACTTATTTTTCAACATTTGCTGTAGCACAGCTTAACAGTCACAGGTTTTCTTCAACATCTCCTATTTATTTTTCCAAGTTCTATTAAATATAATCCTTTATGTCCCTAGAGTGCAAGTTAGTTTTCTTGCAAGGACTGGATTAAATTTGGTCTTGGCCTGTATCAGTGATTGCTGAACCAAGAAGGATAAATAGAAGCATAAATTCACAAATCACAGTGAAATCAGCATCAGTTTGTTTGAGAACTTTAATATGTTGGTCATGTTTATCCACCAAACCACTGGTGATTTACCATAAGGTTGGTCATTCAGTACATAAATATCCATTGAAAGTATATAAGCTTAATGAAAGTATATAAATGTAATTTGAAAGTATATAAGTGTAATTAGTATTACAAAAAGTTTAGAAGTTACAATGTCAGAAATGCAACCATGGCTTCACAAACTTTGCTTATAAAAGCAAGCATACTACAGTAACAACAACAGTTATTGCTAGTAAGTCACATCACAGTTGTGGTATGTGTTAGAAGACTGAGCTGTTGAAAATGTTAGTCATAGTCACAAAAAACCTCTTAGCACGTGTCATCAATAAGATGTTCAGAAAGCTGCTTCATAAATAAGCCCTTTAACCTGACCATTTGGAATATTCGGTGGCAGAATCTCCTTCTCTCTTTTATTTCAAAGAAGTCTCAGAATATATCCAATGGATCTTTGTTCCCTCCTTTGCTCTGTAGAAAACATCTTTAGCTACACCTGGAATGCTGCCGGTATAAATAACACATATACATACATTTGTGGATATATTTGCATATAGATATATGTATATACCCATGTAGTTAAATAATCCACAATATCCAGGTGAACAAGCCCCTCGTACTTCTGAGAACTGACAAGTGGCTTTTCAGGTGAGAATATAGTATTTTTTCTCCTTTTCATGAAAAAGCTCGTAAGTCTTTAGCGGAAATATTCCTATTTAGGAATATTCCTATATAGGAGATATTTCCTATCTCTTTACATTAGCACTTTTATTTCCTCTAGTTATGAGGCTAATAAACCTGTCAGCTTAAAACAGATTGACTGATGGCCATGGGTAAGCAGAAAGTTTCCCCAGCACACTTGGACACTTGACCGGGAATCATTTGCAACAGATCTCAATCATCTGTCTCCGTGGAAGAAATCTACTGCAGAGCATGATGTTTCCACCTCTGGGTCAAGCGGTTTGATTTCTTTCAGTGAGCTCTTCTAACACCCAGTCTCCTTGTTTTCCCTCCTGGAGTAAATTTTTTTATGGCTTCCTCAGGGCAGCAGTCCAGCACTATAGGTATTTTTCCTTGTTTTTTTCCTGACAGGCTAAAAATTGGCATTGCTAAAAACCTACATATGCTGTAGCAACCTTCATAGTAGTTATTCCTTATCCATTAATATTGGCTAAACATAATTATCCCTGCACAAGTTAATATGCTGCCTGTTAGCATCTGCCAATGGGCTGCTGTTATAATGGATAGGCATTTGGCTTAAATACATGGCCCCGTGGTTACTGAGAAAAAAATAACGGTTACAAGTTATTCATATTCTCTGCTTCTAAGCAGGAAAAATACTGTTGCTGAAGAACAGCTGATTTTACCCCATCCGCTCTATCACTTATTTGAAGAAGCGAATGGCAGATGCAGGGAGGGTAAGAAGAAAGTGCCGTCTAATTCCTGAGCAGTCACTGAAAAGGGTTTTTGCATTTCAGTTGAGCAAAAATTGAATAAACTCATTTTCTTATAGCACAGCAGAAGAAAAGTATTTATATAATATATATTTATATAATATATATTTATATAATTTTACCCTCCAAACACAGCTCTGTAAAAACATTATGAACTGAAAAATAACCTGAAAAGTAACTTGAATTAAATCATTTTGCAGAGGTGAGTCTGCTGTTCTCTAATATTTTCTGCAATATAATATTCACAATGAAATTTGAGGAGTACAGTTTTTACTATATATACAAACTTACTAATATTATAGGGGGATCCCAAAAGACAAATAAATCAATGTGGTTTGAAAATACTGAATTATATAGCGGTTATTTCTGTTCTTTACACATAAAAAAATAAATCAGAATGTATCAGAATAAAGAGTAAGAAAAGTAAAGTGGAACATAACATTTTTAGGGTGAAAGAAAACTTCATTATGCTAACTGACCCTGACTGTGTACTGGATGAGAGATAAATTCCTGAAGAAGACACTTGTCCTATTTGAAAAAGTCCAGAGAAGTTCATCAAAAGATTGAATGTGATGTTTTAATGAACTTTTCTAAGAAGAGATTAACAGTGGTAACTTTTAGAAATATAATTTCCTTTACCTGGAGCAGACTCAGTGCCTGAGTATTGTCAAGGAACACTGAGCACAAGCCTCTGACCTGTGACTGGCACCTGAACTGTTCCTTCAATGAACAAGAGCTTAGACTTAGTGTGCTCCTTTCTCCTGCCCTGCTTATCAGGTGAAGAAAAAGAGCAGTTCCTAATTTTGACTTGTTCTAACATCCTCACAGGGTCATGGTTGCATTGCATGGGTAGCGATACCTTATATTTTCCTTTACCAGAATTCGGAACATGGATGTATTTGAGATTCTGGAAGGATTGTCTTGTACGTCTGACCATTCTAGCTCTCCTTTCTTCAAGGATGCCACACACTGTGAGGCTGAGCAGAGTGATGGAGAAGTTCAGTGCAGGAGTGGACCCCCTGTGGAGTCAGCTGCAACGTGTTCGAAGAAGACGATGTTAAAATTTTAAGCCAGAGGTGAAGTCATCCTACATCTTACACAGCACAGCATTCTCTGTCTTCTTTCCTACCCACTTTCTCCTGCGTTGCTTTGCACAGCCTTCTGCCTCTGAAAACTGCTGCAGTGGCAACATGAAGGCACAATACACATTGTCATGCCTGACAGTGGTTAAGCGGATCAAAACCCCTTTAGCATTGTAGGATAAACAATAGGCATGGCTCTACCTAAGAAAATGTACGTAAAGTGTGACTTGCTATATTGCCACAGCATATCTGCAGCCTGAATCCTTGGTTCAGATTTGACTACTTTTCTTGACAAGCTTGGCAGCAGTGATGAAAGCAAAGAGAGTATATGTGGGAGGGGAGAGAAATCTATATGCAATAAGAATTTTAAAGGAGGAATATTGTGCAAGTTCTATATATCAAATACTGTAAAGTAAGCAGACTTTGTGAACATTGAGAAAGTAACAAAGCAGAACACAAAATGTGGAAGCAGAATATTTAAAATTGACAAAAGATATACTGCAGCCAACACAAACACTTTGTTACCAATAAACGTCATGGAGTCAGAAAGTCCAGCAGGCTTGAAAGGGAATTGCAAAATGTTAATGTTATAGCATGAGAATATTATGGAAATGAGAAAAAGCAGGGTAAACCAGATGCAGTGTTTTTGTATATGTACTCTGGTTGAGAGGAAAGTGCAGAACAGTATCCATTAGTAATACACCATGTCTACAATATTACATAATAATATTACATCACAGGAGCATAATGTAATTACTGTCTGCCATAACTGAGCTATACCCAAGATCTGATCCAAAGTGCACTGAATATCAATAAAAAGAGCTTCAATGACTTCAGTATGCTTGGGATCAGTTTGTACAGAAGAAAGGGAATGGCTTGTGCTACTCCTGCCTCTGATAGCTTATTTAATTAATGGTTGGTTGTAAAGACCTCTTAGAGGTGGTTGCAGCAGCTCAACAATAACCAGAATGCCCTGTGCTGTGGAAACAGAGGTCTGGATTTACCCAGACCCTGACACAATCCTGTGTTACTACTAAAAGCGTAAAAAAGCAATTAGGTCTTAGCTACAACTGAAGTACCTGTGAACCAATTGTCACAATCCCTGAACACATTCAGATGGATTCTTCTTCAGCTTTCTCACATATCTTTGTAAGGACATGTGTAAACCTAAGGTGAAGCCAGCATTTGAGCCCCTACTTGGCTAATATCTATCCAGCTCTTAGCAAACACCCTGGGACCCAGGCTCAAGCATTAGGCAATGTGCAGAACGTGACGGCAAAGTTCAAGCTCCTACATGATTTCTTGTTACTGGTTATTTTGGAGTATGAATGGACTGCACATGAAGTGATACGTGTGTGTTCAACCCAAATTCCTTACCATATAACCCATAACACCTTGCAGCACTCTTATAAGGCCAATGTTAGATGGGCCAGTCTGCTTTAGGATGACTAAAGTACCAAAAGAAACATGGAAATACCCCATTTCATCCTAGTCTGACCTATGTTCTTCCACAGCAATAGAAACTCATTCAAAAATTAGGGGAAAAAGCATTGCATAGATATATGCTAAATATTCAAGGTGAAGCATTGGAAGGACTTTCCTGCCAGGAGTTAGGACTGCCACATACACGCTGGTTAATGAAGCAACAGTACAGGCTTGAGCACTGGCCTAGGGTAATCTGTCCTGTTTATTACAGAATCACAAAATCACAGAATGGTAGGGGTTGGAAGGACCTCTGGGGATCGTCCAACCATGCTGACAAAGCAGGGTCATCTAGAGTAGGCTGCAGAGGACCTTGTCCAGGCAGGTCTTGAATATCTCCAGAGAAGGAGACACCACAACCTCCCTGGGCAGCCTATTCCAGTGCTCTGTCACCCTCAGAGGGAAGAAGTTCTTCCTCATATTCAGACAGAACTTCCTATGCTTCAGTTTGTGCCCATTGCCCCTTGTCCTGTCGCTGGGCACCACTGAAAAGAGTCTGGCCCCATCCTCTTGACACCCACCCTTCAGATATATATAAGAATTTATTAGGTACCCTCTCAGCCTTCTCCAGGCTAAACAAGCCCAGCTCCCTTAGCCTTTCCTTGTAGGAGAGATGCTCCAGTCCCTAATTATCTTTGTAGCCCTCCGCTGGACTCTCTCCAGTAGCTCCTCATCTTTCTTGAACTGGGGAGCCCAGAACTGGATGCAGGACTCCAGATGGGGCCTTACTAGGGCAGAGTAAAGGGGGAGGAGATCCTCCCTCGACCTGCTGGCCACACTGCTCTTGATGCATCCCAGGATCCCATTGGCCTTCTTGGCAACAAGGGCACACTGCTAGCTCATGGTCAACTTGTCATCCACCAGGACACCCAGGTCCCTCTCCGCAGAGCTGCTCTCCAGCAGCTCCGCCCCAAGCCTGTACTGGTGCATGGGATTGTTCCTCCCCAGGTGCAGGACCCTGCACTTGCCCTTGTTGAACTCCATCAGGTTCCTCTGCGCCCAACTCTTCAGCCCGTCCAGGTCTTGCTGGGTGGCAGCACAGCCTTCCGGTGTATCAGCCACTTGCCGTTACACACTGCTTGCACATTTTTTACCTCTGTCAACTAGTTTCTGTGCCTGGGCACTGAGGGATAGAAGTACAAGGGGACTAAGGTAATGCAGACATTTGGGGGCTCCCCACTTTGGGGAGGGGAGAGACAGTCATCTGGAGAGGAAGCATGCTGTGTCACTTGACCTCAGGTGGCCAATGAATGGTTCTTGACCCTGTTTTAAAACATGTAGCCTGTATGTATACTGGATTTATCAAAGAAACATCTCTAAGAATATGTTAGCTGGTGATAATGACCTGGTATATCAAAGAGTTTTTTCAAGAAATGAACTTTATGCTGCAGTTGTCAATGTAACAGAGACTATGTAATGATTAATAGTACAGTTAGACAAAACACATTTTACTTTCTTGCTTGGCTACGTTAGATTTATTCTACTGCTATGCTATGCACATATGTCTTAGAGAAATGAGAATTGTGTAAAACTAGATGCGAATGAGAGCTCAGCAATGCTGTCAGGATGTTCTCATTGCTGCCCAGACATGCACCTTCCCATTGCCTCCAGAAAAGGCTATTACATTTATTGTCGTCTTATATGGAATGAAAAGCAAGATGCAGCACATGTGAATGGATATATATCATGTAGGATATTCTTGGGAAGGAAATGCATAAGGTCTGGCTATACATTTAAAGACAAAAAGATGCTTAAAAAGGGCTGTAAGAAAGATTTGAAGCATGTGGAAATACATGTGCTGTTTAACTGGCATCTTTTGAGAGACTAGATTCAATCTTGTTCCTAAACGAGACAGTGTTAGATCTCAGACTGAAGTCTACATCACTATGTAAGACCGTGGATTTGCATATAAGTTAAGGTAAAAAAAAAAAGTGTTGTTTTTCTTTAAGGATCTTTGAAATTTTCCATTTGCCATCACTAGAAGAACGAAGCAGTGAAAGAGTAGCTACATTTGTTCCTTGAAGTGTTTTAACAGTTGTTTTAGCAGTTTCATTACACTAACTGCCCTGTTTTCTTTTTAATCATTTAGTCTGAAGACAAAATATTCTTTATATTCCTAAAAAAATCTCATGTCTGTAAACAGTAGCAGGGATCTCATTTCTTAAGCTGTGAGTTCAGCATGTTGCAAGTTTTAATAAAGCCATTGTAACTGGCTACTGAATTCTCTCAAGTGTATCATTTTTTTCTTTTAAAACGTGAACAGCGACATTTTTATTGTGAAGGTTCTCCTTCTTTAAGTACTAATATTATTCTCTATAAGTCTGAAATATTTGGTGCTATTTTTCATACAACAGCAGTTATGGAGACTGAAAGGCGCACGGACTGCAAAAGAGCCAGTCTTATCTGGAAGACTCAGACACGCTAGAGGTGAGGACATAACGATACGTCAACATGGGCTATCAGTTCAAGGACATCCACTTGCTGATGTTCGTTAGGTAACTAACATACCTAATCCTCAGCTAGAAAAATTTGTAAGATCCTCTCTTCCACATAGTGTATTTCGTTTCCTTGAAGAGATATGGGTATCTAAGATCGGGATGCTCAAAAGCCCGTGCTCTAACCAGGAGTCACTTCATCTAGCTTGTAGGAAACACAGGAGTCTCTTAAGTAGCACAGTCCTCAGCATTTAGCCACCTAATGCTGGATGCTGGGATTTAGGGTTTCACTGGCCTGAAACACTTGAACCTTAATTTTAAGCACTGTCCTGGTTTTGGTTAAAACAGAACTGATTCTTTTTTAGTGATTTTTCCTTACAGCGAAGTTCTTCTAAGTAACTGCGTTTTTCTGAAGCTGGCTGCATATTTTACAGACAGTGTCTGCTCCAAAGCTGATAACACCTAATGTTTATAGTTACACTGAGCTAAGGGTAGGAAAGGAATGCAGAAAAAGGCCCCTGTTTATAATTCTCACTATTGCAGCCAAGGCCACCGACAGATCTCTTAGGTCCCACAAGTGAGGAGTTGTAAAGGGTCGCACTTGCAGGGAGGGGCAGACAGGACCCAGTATTGACCAGTGAGGTATTCCAAGTTATACATGTCATACTCAGCTTAAAGCTGGGGGATCACGAGGGTCTCACTGTCTTTGTCCTTCTGAAGAAGACCCTGCTCCTTGTGCTGCCTGCGATCCTGATCCAGATTCCGATCCGTGCATTCCTGAGTCCGGTTCCTGTCTGCTGCTGGCTCTAATCCGGGACTGCCTGGTGCCTGACTGGCAGCTGCTGGTGGGACGCCAGTGCCCCGGCACCCAACTCCAGGAAACTCAGTATCCGTTTTGTGTATTTTGTTATATTTTTCTTATTATTAATATTATTAGTGTTATTAGTAAAGCTGTTTTTATATCCAGTTTGTAAGTCTCCCATTCTTCCTTCTTCCCTTCCCCTGGTGGGAGGGCAGGGGTTAAGAGAGAACATCTGCCACTCTGTTTATTGCCGCCCTGCTCCAAAAGGGTGACAAGTGCCTGAGCCCTTTCTATAACAAACAAAAAAGTGTAGAACAGCCTTTTATTTCAAAAGGCTATAAAATGAGGGTGCTGTGCATTCTCTTTCATGTGAACCCTGGAGGACCACCACAAGTTTTACAGTCTGCACAGGAGTGGAAGACCAGAGTCCAGTGCCCTGCTCTGGCTGACAGCGTGTAACTCACCTTTTCCACAAAGAGAAGGTTCTCCTTGGCCCGGCAGACATGTAATTGCTCTGCGCAAAGTTAGGCAGCGAGGAAGATAGATGAAAGGGAGCAAGCAGGTCCCATCCAGAGTAGTTTGTGGCAAAGCTGCACATGGAGGACCCTGACCCTCAGAGCACTGTGCCAGATATCGGGACGATCTGTTGCTCCATGTTTATCCAGAGATGTGGGATCTGTTTTCTGAAAGCAATGTATGCGGAGAACACTAGAGTGATTCTGAGTTACTTTTACGTCCAGCTGTTTAGTCCTCTACATAAGTGTCTGACAACGCCCCGCCATAACACCATCGACTCTGATCCCAGTTCTGAAGCTCTCGTATCCCTTTCCAATCTCTCTGGCTACCAGAAGCCATACCACTTCTTACCACTCCGCTGTCCAACCTTCATACCCTATTTTCCATGCATTCTACCACTTCAGCACTTCCAGGCCCCACAGGTCCTTTATTTTTCCTTACTGCATACTCCTACCTTCTTAGCCTCCTCTTCCATTTTGCACAGTCTTCTAGCCAAAGCTCTAGCTTCTTTATCCTTTCTGCCCTCCCCCCTTGTGCCAGCAGCCCTGTCCTTTTCCTGTCTCAAGCCTTTAGCCCCATGGCTTCATACAGAAGTGCTGGTGTCAGGAGGGACCCAGTTGCTACACAGGGTTTTGCTGATATTTGATATTTGCTGATATATGCTGGGAATCAGCAGCTGCTGTACTTGGGATGGGAAATTACAGGTCCAGGAACAACTTGCTGAAAGGTAAGAAACCATCATGCATCAACTGATCCAGGACAGCAACCCTTGTTCACATTATCTCCTCGTAGTAAACAGGAGATGGTTTGCCTTTTCGCTAAAGCATATAAACTTTACCCTGGGTAGGAACATGCCTATGGGCAGTTACCAGGAGAATTCATGTGTCCAAACAGCTTGCCTGACTTTGTCAAGCCAAATTTGCATGCACCACATGACTGGTAAACTAGTAATATCAGGTGCCACACTTGATCGTAGCACCCTGCTTCCTCTCCTCTGCCCATTACCATGGATGGGGTCAAAAGGAGAAAGGAGAACAATTAACAGAAACTGAAATAATTTTCTGGTCCAACAACCAGAAGAATGATCTGAATTATCACTAAGGTGCGACATGGAAAAGAAATGACTTAACAGCACGTGAAATGGTTTGAATTATTGATCGAAATTGCCAGTGTAGCTGTACACTTAAGTGTAATTCTGGTACTAATTACCAGCTGAGCCCAGAGAAACTAGATTTTTGACTTGGGTAGCTGAAATGGCAGTCAGTAACAACTTGTGCACCCATGCATTAAAATTTCCTGTATTTAAATTCTGAGTTTCATTATGATTAAAAAGAAAAAAAAACAAACCTGGAAATGTTTATGAAAGTTCTCTTTCCAATGAAATCCATTAGAGAACAGTTCATTCTAATCTTATATTGTGGCACTGACTATTGATACTGATCAAGAATAGAAATAGATTCTTTCATATGCTTTACCACTTCTTGCCTGCTTAACAGGATTTCATTTAGAAAGTATGTTAAAAGGCCACTATTATTGTACAGCAATTGGCTCAAGTCAAAATTTAGTCTCAGATATCAATGTTTTTCACACTTTTTGCTGATTGTGGACTACATTCTCATTTGTTAAGATGAATAATGTCTTAGTCTGCAAGCAGTAGCTGCAAAACATGTACAACTTGTGTGCAGCTAGGAGTACTTAATTATCTTCCTGAATACAGAATACATTTGTGTTGTTATGTCTCAGTTCACAGAAAGTACTATATAAATGTATCTGTCTTTTCAGCATAAATGGCTCGTTTTAGACAAGACGGGAAAGATCTTGCTTGTACAATGTCATATCTGTCAGCCCACAGAAAATTTCCTAACTGTTTACTGAAAGTAGAGATGATTGACATTCCATGCATACAGTGGAAAAAAGGCATACTGATCTAAGGAGAATTATACACAAATATAGTTTCTTAAATATGAAGGTGGAAACAGCTGAAGAAAATTGCATCTTGTATGACCTAGAACCCTCAGAAACCTAGATAACTTAAAGTATGTGCACAACTGACTTCAGGGTTTTTATAGCTTTGTAAGTCACAGAAGCCACAAAATCCAGATGGTTTTGCTTTCTTTGATTTAAAATGGTGAAACTGATGATGACTCATGCATAGGCACTTTAATTTTTCAGAGTCAGCACTGAGGATTCAGAAGTATCCAACCAATATAAAAGTTAGATTTCCAGCGTAGCTGCAACACTGTAAAGTATAAAGTAAGCAAACAAATTGAAACACATTTTGTGTGTGTGCTAAAATCCGAGTCTGAATCTTCAGAGGCCGTAGAACAGCAGTAGTTACAGGATATATATTGCTTACTTGGGGACAGTGAGATGCGGAAATTCCAGGTGTTGTTCACAAATGGAAGGCAACCAGTGACTTCCCAGATGATCTGTTGAGGAACAGGGGTGGGCTTGGTGTGCAGCTAGGGTTAGGGTTAGGCCACTTGCCAGCTTGCTTCCTCAGACTGCTGAGGATTTACTGAACAACCTCTGCTCTAGCTCTGCCCAGCTGCCAGTCACATCCATGCAGTCCTGGCACAGGGATTGCTCTTCAATTATTTACAAAGTCACAAAGAGTTTGTCAACTGCTACTGAGTCCTTCTGTCATACAAGACTGGAAATAGCCTATGTGAAGTTCAGTTCAGCTGGAAACTACCTGACCCCACCAAAAGCTTTTGCAAGATTTTGCCCCTAATATTTCTAAGATTTTTCAAAATGTTTATTAGAACAAACACTAAACCTTTCAACTGAACTTTAGTTGGTAAACTTTAAAGTATTCTTTGTTTCACCTTAGAATACATGCAGTGTTTCACCTTAGAATACATCAGGTGCTCTGCAGCTACCAGAGTTTCGATTATACAAAGTGCCTGCATTTCCAGTCATAGGCTCAAGGCAACCTCAAAGTTCAGCTCAGATGTCATCAGATTTCATGACAGCATATGATTCAGTTCTCAGTGTCCTAAAATTCTCTGATTGCCCCCTCCTAGTTGGACAGGGATACTTGCTGGTTGTGGTGAGTTGACCTTGGTGGGCTGCCCGATGCCCACCCAGCTGCTCCCTCACTCCTCCTCCTCAAACATGACAAGGGGAGGAAATTGGTTGAAATAGCTCACAGGTTGAGATAAGGACAGGGAGATCACACAGCAGTTACCATCACGGGCAAAACAGTCAACTTGGGAAAGATTAATTTAATTTATTGACATTTAAAATAGACTTGATGGTAAGAAACAAAGACAAAACTCAAAACACCTTCCCCCCACACCCACTTCTTCCCAGGCTCAAGTTCACTACTTCATCCTCGACTCCTCTACGTCGTCTCCCCCAAGCAGAACAGGGGGATGGGGAATGGGGGCTGCAGTCAGTCCGTAACAGCTCCTCTCTGCTGCTCCTTCCTTCTCAAGCGGCTCCCTGCTCCAACCTGGGCCCTTCCCAGGGGCTGCGGTCCTTCAGCATACACCTGCTCCAGTGTGGGCTCTCCACGGCCTGTGGTGCCTTCAGGGAACATCCACCTGCTGCAGCACGCGGTCCCCCAGGGGCTTCAGGGCTCCACCATGGTCCTTTCCATGGGCTCCAGGGAAACACCTGCTTCACCATGGTGTTCTCCAGGGGCTGCAGGGGAGTCTCTGCTGGGGAGCCTGCACATTATAGCCCAAGTATCCTACGATCGATCAGCAAAATTCAAAATTACCCGAAGTTGATAAGCAAAATTCAGGATAAGCAAGTTACCTGTACACAGGTATTAAATAATTTCTACAGCTCCTATATAAGATCTTAGTGAAATTCAGATCTGCTTGGAAAAGTCAAACCTCAAAAGCTTTTGCAGAAACTGATGCCAGAAAAATGCTTACATTGGTGTCGTAGCCTGACACTCTCTGAGAAGAGAGTTATTCTGTGGGGGAAGAGAGAGGTCGTCCTGCTCATCTGCAGGGTTTTGTCGTCCCATAGGTGTTTTGTCCAAACCGAGAACAGATCTTTTTGTCTATGTGGTAACATACTACCTGAAAAACTATGCACAGGGAAAAAACTGGCTCAGATATGATACTGCCGTCATGAAGGGAGAGTTGCTAAACTGCAGTGACAATTGCAGGCAGCTCTCTGCAAAAGCCTTGAAAGGCCAAACCACCCCAAAAGCAGTAAAAACAAAGGACCAATTTCTGCTTGAAATGTTTTCACATCGTTTTTCAAGCTCTTAAATGAAAGGCTGTGCTTCTCTCCCAAAGTGCCATGATAAGATAAACAATAAATACACTTCAGCATTTGAGTCCAACAACTGGAAAAGTTTAAAGGCAGAGAGAGGGAAAGTTAAAGAAGGGAGCTGGTGATCCAGGAAGATACTACACAGGCAAATGGAAAAATAAACATTTATGTAGGGGGGGTGTGGCTGGTTTTCAGTCATCCAGGCCCCATACGAGCAGATCTTTTGAGAATCTATCTAGTTATTTTTTGCAGCCTGACTACTTACGTGCACAACACATAGGCATTTTCAGAACTGGCGTCCCACAATATTAGCCAGAGTTGTTAGTGATGTGTTGTGCTAGACTGCAAAACCTTTTACTTCAAGCGATAGGGAACTTCCACTTCAGATGCACTTTTCCTGGTGACTGATGCATGCTCGTTCTCTAGACAGCATTCGTTTCTGCCAGGGCTAAGCCTGCACGATCTTCTCGGGGCCAGAGCTCGGGGCAAGGGATGTCGGAATAGTTAGTTCAGATTCAAAGAAAGATTTGGCCACAACTGCCACATATTCGCCCTTTCATCAGCTGGGCTTTGGTTTCAATGGAAAATGAAATGGAAAAGGTGATCAGACCTAACAGAACACATGAATTCGGTTCCTTTGGCACAAAACCAAACTGGAAGGTGCAGTCCAGGTGCCAAAAGGTGTGTATCTCATGGGACCATCTTCAGCCTGGCTGAAGACGTCCTCAAATGTGTACTGCAAGGATAGAAGGTCCTCAGAACCAGCTGCTTTACAGATCTGCTCTTGCTGGTCTTGAATACCAGCTAATGCGAACACAGCCTTTGTGGAGACCTGCCTTGACCTCAGCAATTCATCACCAAGTTTTCATCTCTCCAGCTACAGTTATGGCTTTGAGAGATTGTGGGCACTGCCACACGCTCTGTGAAGCAAGCAGGTACGTTGTGCAATCAGTGCAGGGCACATCTCCTGTCGACCAAGGAATATTTTGGTGACCTGAGGGGACAGAAGAGTGGGCGGATGAGCAGCATCTCTTCCTCCTCCATTTGCAATGCAATATTGAAATGCTGGAACGGCACAGGAGTAGGTTTCATGGCATTTTAATGGGTGTTGCCAGTATTTCAGGTTGGACAAAACAAATGACAAGTGGAAAATGCCAGGGCCTGGAAGTTGGTAACTTGCCCTTTTCTGTTTTTTATAAAGCAAACAAAAAGGATCCTGGCTTTTTGACTCAGGGCCAACCCTGGTGCCAAATGGTAAAACACGAAGAAACCACAGTTCTTTAAATATTGCTGCAAGACATTTTATAATGGAAAAAATGCTGGTTATCTTAAATAAAGGTCTCGCCACTTCTTGCCTTACCATGCAGAGTTTAAAATAATACAACAGAGCTTGCTGACTCACTTCAAAAGAAAATGCTGCTGTGCTGAAAGCATAATTGGAACATTACTATCCAGAATAAATTATATACCAAAGTTAGGAGGAATTGAAAGGTGGTGGGAAGATGCTGCAACAGAAGTTGCATTTCTCTGCTAGATAGAACGGTCTCTGTCACAGCTTTTATTTTAAAAGGATTATAAATGAAGCAGCCTCTAAGCACTGGATTTTTCAGAAGAGTTTGGCAAGCTATCAGCATTTAGACATCAAAATAGGTGGAGAGGTTTTCCAGAGAGCGTAGATCTGGAAACCGCTGGAAGCTGGGCTCTTCAGAGCATGAGGGTCCACGAGGCTTCTGGGCATTTGGAAGCATTAGTAAAATATTGCCAAACATATTCTAGTCTGAGGACTTACTTAAATTTCCAGATGCCATTCCTAAGTTTACTTGTACCTAGTCTTCTAAGATCAGCTTTTCTGAAGCAGTTTGAGTATTACTACACACAATGTGTGCAGCAGTTGCATGTACAAACAGCAGCTAGTAGAACCTGTCTGGATCTAGCCAGGACATTGATGGGGGCAGCATAGCATCTCCATATCCAGCAGGTTTTTTTTCTAGACATGGCTGGCCTTTTCTATCTTATGAGTCAACAAATGTATAAATATGTCTTAGAGCCTACATATAAAAAGGACCTATTTTTATATCTTCATATTACATTTCTCTTAATTTCATATTAAATTTCCTTGTCTAATTACATTTCCCTAACAAAGCTCTCGCTGTATCTCTTTGGTCAGATAGCTCAAACTAATAATAAGACATTTGAAATAGCAGCGTCATGCTAATCCTTTCTTGTGAAGACATCTCGCACATCATTCCTCCCAGATATTGTAAATAAACATGAGACCTTTTTCTATTTCTCTCACAATCATCTTTAGAACAATGGAAGCAAACCAGCTGTATTCTTTTCTTCTTAGATGTCCACGTACATATAATAGAAATAGATGGGGTTGTTAAATTATGTGTCGTAGGTATTTGTTAGCTGCTTTTCAACTTGGCATCTAAATACTTAAGGGAAACATGTGTTTTCAAGTGGGTAGTTGTATCCTCTTTTTCAAAAACATAAAGCTAAGTCCACCTAAGTATTGGTTGGGGGAAGATTCTGAAAACTGAAACCTTTTCATCTTAAAATAATGTAGGAAAAAACGGCCACCAAGACAGCGATATTTTAGAAGAGTGTTTATTGCCTACAGGAGTCAGTCAGCAAATAACGAACATGTACAGCAATAGTTTTCTAATAAAATACATGCTCACATGCACTTGTGCTGTTGATCATCACTATGACTACAGTGTTTCTCACAGTTCAGCATGTTTCATTTCAATCATAAATTGAAATAAATCAGGGATGTGACAAATCTGTTTCTATCCTAATTTGTTAGAACTCGCAGCTCTGGTAAGCGCCAGCTGCGGTGCTTCTTGCCGTGGCAGCCTTGCCATGGCCAGAGTCTCAGCTGAGTGGGGAGGTCAGTCAAGCTACCTGTTGAGGAGCTGAAAAAGCTGAATATGTCGTTCATCAGGTGGCGAGCAATTGCATTTGTGCATCACTTGTATGTATATTTATTATTATTATTATTATTATTATTATTGTTATTATTATTATTATTATTATTATTATTATTATATCTTCCTTTGGTTTCCTACTAAGCTGTCTTTATCTCAGCCCATGAGTTTTTACTTTTTCCCATTCTCCTCCCCATCCCATGGAGTGGGAAGGGGGGAGTGAGCAAGCGGCTGTCTGGTGCTTAGTTGCCAGTTGGGCTTAAACCACAACAAACAGAAACATTTCTTATTCTAAAAATGGAGCCTTAAAAGCAGATTACATCCTACCATCATTACTACAATTCCATTTAAACATTCTTTTAAAAATGAGTTATCTCAGTGATACTGGTCGCTAATCAATGAGAGATTAAAAAAACGCTCCGTAAAATTCAACTCAAGTACCAAAGGCAAGTTTTTTATCATTTCCCCTCAGCCTTCATGTGAAAGTTCATTGTGTGTGGATTGAAATTCAGAACACGGTTCAGAACCAGTTCTCTTTCCTTCAGTAGCGATCCTATTGTCAAGCTCCACATGACATTCAGAATCATGTTGTGCTATTCCAGAAGTAATATAAATATCCAGAGCTGTGTCGACAATAAGTCCACTACAGATTATGCTACTAGGCATAGAAAGTGCTTTGGTAAAATATGTCTTTTTAGAGCAATCTGCAGTTTTTGTGTCTCTGATGCAATTCCATTTCTGCCTTTGTAAAAGCAAGGAGTGCAGCAAGTTCACGGTCTTGTGAAGTAAAACCCCTTTCATCATCTCAAGCATCAATAGCATGCATGACCTGATGAAGAACAAAGGGATTAATGATATTCTGAAAGTTAACTATGACTCACGTCGGTGTCCACGTCATGTCTTTTGAGGATGGAGGAGAGAATCAAACATAAATAACATTTCATTGCATCTCTTGGGGCTGCACGATAGTCGCATAATTTCTCTCTATGCAAGATGTAGTGCATCTCACTTAATAGTTTTAGCTGGTGCTTTCATATTGATTGATATATTTCAGCCAATTTAGCCTGCTCCCCACTTACAAGCAATTAGTGCCACTTCCCGACACAAAACACATATCCTGGGGAAGGGAGAAGGACTTACTTGAACCTTACAAACCTTGAAGCATCCTGTGATACAGGCAAAAGTTCCACATTTAAAAATAGTGTGTAATCGATACTATACTCCAATACCTACTGAATCTGCACCCTAATGCTGCCTGCATTTTCTGCACAAGAACCCTGACCATTAAACATAGAGCAATGCTGCTTCAAGAGCCTATGCAAATGCTGTATGTCGAATGCGTTTACACCAGCCACGTGCCTCTCAAAAGGAAAAGGCAGCCCCGCCACGCTCCAGGCAAGTGTCTGAGAAACAGAGATATGTCAGGAGACAACAGGACCTCCAGATATTTAGGCAGCTTGGCGATGAGGTTTCAGCCCTGAGACACAGTCGTCTGTGCCCAAGTCAAGTGGCAAAGCAGCCCCAGGCAGGAAAGCCTGGCAGCCTGCTGATGGCCAGGGAAGCCTGGAGAGCAGCATCCAGCCACCGAAACCCAGCAGAGCTGTGGCGGGAGTATCCCGCAGAAGGAGCTCTGGCTTTGCATGGAAAGTACTTTTCATCGGTCGGAAGCAGGTGGTCTTTGAGCAAATTAATGCTCATTGCAATATACGCATCTAGGGGAAGAGGCATAACATCTCCTGAGGGGAAGCTGGGACAAGAGACACTGATGCATACAAACCAACCATGTAATTACAGTAAGGCAAGAGATCTGCACTACCTGCAAAAAGTTATCTTCATCTCTTACCTTTCCAAGTACAAATTTCACTATTGCTATTAAGGGACTACTTATTAAGTCATTTTGTCAAAAAGACTGAAGCTGAATTCAGACCTTTATTACAGTTGTGTAACTGATTGATGGGAAATGCTGGATTCAGCTAGCTTTAAAAAAAAAAAAAAATGGGCAGGGCAAGCCATTTGAAAAATCATCCTAATTCACTACAAACCCACTATTACTCATGGGCCAAAAGCGCCTCATTTCCAGGTGCACTCTCATCAAGGTGCACCAACTGTCACTCATCAGATGGTGACAGCTCACCCAATGCGTCTTGTTCTTATCTCAAAAACTTCCAGCAGACAGACAGAAACACATGGACCAAGATAGCTGATGCTCCAGACAGTCTAAATCCCTAGTAGTCTCATATGTCTGGGCACAAATGTAATCATATTAGACAAGTTCATATGGCAATTTATTCATTTGGCTTTATTATCCACCAAAGGAGACTTCGCAAGGTTCTGGAAATCCCATAAACCTCCCATTTCTAAGTCATGGCTTGCAAATACTTAGCGATGCGCACCACTGGAAAACGCGTATTACTACGTTAATGGACACACACTGGGCTTCCACGAGATTTGGAAGTCCTTTCTGGATTTTTGTGGAAAAACAAGATAAGAATGTATTATTATTAAAGAATGTCATTATTCTAGACCCTAATCTCTCATTAACCTGAACACGCATTAGGTTAGAGTTGGCACCTTGCCTAATTCTTATCTTCTATGCCACAATCACTGTGCATGCTAAAAAAATACATTTTCTGTTTCTCCTTCTTGACAGTTATTTTTTTCTAAGTATATTGTTATATATTAATGTAATGATAATGTAATTGCTTTTGTGCTTATAAGCATTATATATAATGTGGATAAAGAACAATGTAATCTGTCTCTTTTGTGTAAACATCATTAACATAACCAAGAAAATTAAGTTTGGACAGTTTGGTAACGATACAAGCATGAGAAATATAGCTATTGATAACAACGCATATGGCTATGCTTGAGAGAGCTAACTGTATAATGATAGAAATCAATGTACAGCATCATGGAAACGGTTAATGAACTTTGAAAAGTTATGCAAAACTAGAGCACGAGAACAGCAGAAGGCTGGAGAAAATTAGACTGGGAAATGCAATGCAATACAGCAATAAAGAAAAGTTTATGCAATTCTGAATTACACACTGTCACAGTGGGGGAAGTAATAGCCCCTTACTATATGTTTTTAGTGGGCTGACAAGTTGCATGCTGCATCCATTCGCGTGGTTCTGTAGCAAAAATTAAAACAAAATAAAATTGAAATTACAGACCCCCTTGACAAAAATGTTTGAGAATATTTTACTATGTAATGTACTACTAAAACCAGTCATCAGGGACCATTAAATGCAGCATAAAACATGTCATTCTTTAATCTGCTTTTACATTTTGATTAAGAATTGCAGATAACAATGTGAAGGGTATTCTCAAAGCAAGGGGCATAATTGGCAAGAGCCCTAGTACTCATTAACTGAAGATTACACTTAAAGCAAACAGAATACCCATCTGATTCAGAATACGGAGAGCTGTCGGGGCAATACAGCTCAAGTTCAGTGAAATATGCTGTATTTTTGCCTTTGAGGATGCCAAAAGCTAAAAGCAGGATTAAAAAATCAGCATCATTTTACAGATACAGTGGAAGAACTGCAGAGCTGAACAAGGTGCGGCCTTCCTGGCACACCTAGGCGCAGACAGGTTACTAGGTTGTGAATTAGCTGCAGTCTAAATACGATTTGCTGGGGTCCACACGAATAAAAATTGAAATAGTCTGATCAATAAGCGACAAAAGCATGTATCAGCATCTGGAAACCACTTTTTACTGGTAAGTGGTTAGAGTCTGGCAGTATTTGAGTAAGAGAAAGATGTCAACAAATTAGAAGAAACCAAGAAAATTATAACAAACTGATTAATGTGCTGAAGAATGATTAATGAGGAAAGATTAAACGACCTAAATATGTGAAAGTGCTAAATGACAGCTTATATTTTATTATGTAAGCCAAGAAAGGAGAAAAATTGTTTGGAATGGATGAGTGAGAACCATGAACACGTATGCAATGACAATGCGAGATGGGCAAACATATTCGTGCCAGCCCTGAGAAAGTCTTAAGCTTCCACCACTGTTCCTGCCACCGCTCCACATAAAAGTGAACAGAAGGTGTTAGTGTTGGGAGGAACTACAATGCACTGGAGAAGCATGTGTTTGGAACTGGGCTTTGAAAGGTGAGGATTTTGTTTTGCAATGGCTACAGAATCCTTTGCGTCCTGAGGCTGTCGCTGGAAAAAAGAACTCTCTCGGTGCCCCGGTTTTCTCAGCAGCAAAATGGGCTCAGCAATATTTCTTGATTCATGGGGACATTTTGATGGGAAATTCAATAACTTGTATGGGCCAGCAGGCTAGTGTGGGGACAAGGTCATGATGCCATTAGTGGGGAGATGAACTGGGAATGTCACTATGAAGACACAAGAAGAAATGTATCTCTAGCCTGGTTCTTAAAAATCCTCATTGACCCAAACGGGTTTTTGGTCATGTCTTTCAACTGAATAAAGATATTCTGGAAAAGCAGAGGCAAAACAACTGCAAGAAGAGAAACAGATGTGGCATCATGGTGAATGGAAAAGTGAAAAGCAGAAAATTAGGGAAGACAAAAAATGTAGACAAACATTTGAAAAATTAGGGATTGAAAGAAAGGGAGGCAAACAGAGAAAAGAACTACAGGAGTGAAGTGTAAGATGCAAAACAGAGTGGCACAGCAAAACAAGGGAAAGGGATTGCAGCTTCCCAAGAACAACAACCCCGAACGTGTCACTGCCTCTAAAACCGGTGAGGCCCTGGGGCAGCTTTATGCGCTGGCAAGGGATGACGCTGCGGCACGGGGGATCAGGGTGCCGGGGGGTCAGTAGAATGACCACCACCCCACGGCCCGTGCTGCTTGCCCCAGAGCCACAACCAAGTTATACTGGGGGGAGAGTGAGCACAAGCAGCTGCCTGCCTTCCTTTTCCCACCTCCTCAGAGCAGCAGTGTCGAGCTCAGCTTTCCTGAGATCTTGCACTCACTCTGTCCTCATTACTGTCCCAAGAAATTCAGTTTGGCCTTAAAGTTTTTTTTCCTAGCTTGGAGAGGTGTTAAGTACTTGAATCACTTGATTGACCTTCTGGACCAAAAGTTAGACATGTGAAACTTTAACAGAGGGCAAGTATTGATCTGAGGCTGGTGCCCCGTATTTAGTCCTAGACTGAAAGGAGCAAGAAAGCACCGTGCCGAACACTCTTTCTGTTCAGCAAAGAGCCTTCCAGGCAAGAAAACTTCTCCAAAATGATGCTGACATGGCAGGTGGGTGAGTGTGGCAAGATAAACCTGTGCAGGCTGTGTTGCATAGGCTCCCATGCCCTACACAGTGACCTTGCTCTAAATCCTGTGCCATGCACTTGATTCCTGAAGCACTCAGGAATAATGCAGAAGAAATTCTGTGGCGCTGAAAAATAATTTTAATATGAATCAATTAAATATGAAATTTAATAGCTAGTGTACTTGGTATGAAACTAAATAACATAGTCAGTACCACCTGTTCCTTTCTTGACTGTTTTGATTTTGCGCTCATTTTATGTTACCAGAATGCAGTGGGATCGTATACGGAAGATCCTTATTTGTATTATCCAAGTTGTAAATGCTGAAGGTGGCAGATTTAGGCAGGCATCAGTAGAGATTTTAGGCACAGAAGATGAGCAGAAAAAAATGGGGACAGATAAAGAAGTTCAGCTGTTGGACAAACTAAGTATTTTTGATAAGGTAGCTTAAGTGAAACAGTTTATACGAGAGGTCTCCTGTGTCTTGAGGCTTTTGTTGAGGCTGATTCTAGATTTGGCTAGACAACAAGGTCTTTGATTCAGGACAAGAGGCAATGGGCACAAACTGAAAAACGGGAAGTTCTCCCTGAATATCAAGGAAACACTTTGTCACTATGAGGGTGACCAAGCAGTGCCGCAGATTGCCCAGGGAGGTTGTGGAGTCTCCATCGTTGGAGATACTCAAAATTCATCTGGTCATGGTCTTGGGCACCCGGCTCTAGGTGGCTCTATTTGAGCAGGAGGTTTGGACCAGATGACCTCCAGAGGTCCCTTCCAGCCTCAGCCTTTCTGTGATTCTTTGCTTCTGTGAACACTGTTCCAATTTATAGCTTTAATATTTTTTATGTCTTCTTCACAACTACAGGAGTTAGAAACATCTTTTGGTTAAGAATGGAAGTTGAGATTAATAAGTACAATTCTCTGGCGAAACACCTGGCAAGGGCAGGATTCTACTGCCTGAGGCACAGGGGGCTCCGAACAAGAGTTTAATGGTTTCACTAAACTACAGATTGCTGTTCTCCATTTCACTCTCGAAACAAACATTCTCTAAAATAAAACAGTGCTTTCACAATTAAGTGTATCTGTATTGTATCCAGATCTCTGACAGATGAAATCACTCTCGCTGGTCTGGCAGGTTCTCACTGCTTTTGCATGTTTCCTGCTTCCCTTTGGTTGTGCATCTTCCTTCCTTCACTGGAGAAAAATCAGGGAGGGCAGAAATTGTGTGAGCACCAGCAGTGAGCTGAAAAACTGCAGTCAGTGTTCAAGAACTCACTGAGGAGGACAATTTTCGACAATCTGTAGAGCTTCCTGCTTTCACAGGAGAGCAGTTGGAGGTGAGCAGAAGTGAAATTATTGTATAATTGCAATAAAGTCACACTTCCTTGCCGAAGATGGAAGGTACCAAATGTGACAGCGTTTAGCAGGATCTCAAAGACATACCAGATCTGTCATTTTGTCGGTGTGGCATTTCCTCTGCCTGTAACAATTTGTGCTGCAGAAGCAGCTTGTTCAAATTCTTTCAGAGTTCCTTCGCTTCTTTAGCTGGCAGGAAAGTGTGTAGGGTTTTTTTTAATATCAGAGAACAGAATAAGAATGAATACCCAGCTGGCATAGTGTGAATTTGCCAATCAAGCATGACTGTATCACTCACTTAAAACTTGCTAGAGATGCATCCAGGCAGATAGCACAACTCAGACGTGGCTTTTCTAGCTAAAAAAAATGTCATGTCAGCCATCCCGGGAGTCAAAAAATAACAACAACAAAAACCCCAAAGCCAAACCCCATGAGAGTTACTTGCAATCTGTCTGGACTTGTTAAAAGCTTTCATACGATGCCGCAGAGGGATTTCCTCGTTAAGCTGAAAGAGATGGGGAACTGAAACAAGGCCGCAGGTTCAGTTGGGAACTCACCACAGATGACAATGCACTGCCCTGGAAGGGGAGTGTTTAAACTGGGAGAAGTTACTGTTACTGTTTCTTAAAGTTTATTCTGGGACCAATCGCTTGGATTCGCATGCATTTTCGATATTGTGAAGGTGGTAGTGCTCTGGAGACAAAGAACTGGGCAGGACTGTCAACAGAAAGGAGGTTCGGAATATCCTACAGAGATGACTACATAATCTTGAGGACCGGAATAACAGAAACGAGATGAAATGCAATAATGGAAAAGATAAGGTCATGCACTTAGACATTTATAAAAAGAATTTCTATTATGGACTGTAAATGACAGGCAAATAGAACGAGTTGGCTGTATTAGTCACTCACAGCATGACCCCGAACCATCAGTGAGATCTGGTCATATGAAAAGCAAATTGGCTGTATGAGAAAATGTGGTTTTCGAAGAAATCAGGACAGACTACCTCCCTTGCAAAGACTGGCAATACTTTGTGAAAAACTGCTGCACGTTCCATGTCAGCTATGCTGAAGAAAGCTGAACTCAAATTGTATCTACCGCAGAAAAATCTCAGTTACAGAGGCTCTGTGTTAAGGGAGAAGACTAACAAAACTTATTTATAGGCTAGAGAAGTTGAGAGTGGTTATGACTGCTGCCCATAAATGTATTATAGGTTTGATTGCAAGGGAAAGGGAAACGCCTAACTGAAACAGTGTAGGCACAAGGACAAATGGGCATGAACTGGTCTTGAATGTGTTCAGGCTGGACGTTAGAAGGAACTTTGTCATGCAGGGAAGGGGCAATTCTGGCCCAGCCCTCCAAGCAAGAAGTGCAGGAAAAAACTGTATTTAATGTAAGATGGATCTAGATTTGTTTATGGAAAGGGTTATATGGGTATTTGCTCCCACAACAGCAAAGTACTACCTTCAAAACACGAGATCCGTGCCAGTCCCATGGCCTAAACATCCAAAAGGTTCACCTGCTTAGCAGACCAGATGGCGGTATGCAGATCCGAGCAAGCTTTAAAAAATGGCCAATGTACCTCGGCAGCCCAGTTACAGCGGGACACTCTCCACATCAGTTAATGTACCTCACCTTACCGAGGAGCAGAGCTCTTCTGACATCGAGCATCACGGCTAGCAAAAGGAGCGAGTAACTACAGAAGAACGTTTACTTGGCAGAGGCAGCCAGTGTAGAACACTGTACGCCAGAACCACAGAATCATAGGTTAGAAAAGACCTCTAAGATCATCAAGTCCAACCATCCACACAATACCACCATTCCTACTAAACCATGTCCTGATGTGCCACATCTACATGTTTTTTAAACACGTCCAGGGATGGGGACTCCACCACCTCCCTGGGCAGCCTGTTCCAATGCCTGACCACTCTTTCAGTAAAGAAATTTTTCCTAATACCCAATCTAAACCTCCCCTGATGCAACTTGAGGCCATTGCCTCTCGTTCTATCACTAGGTACCTGGGAGAAGAGACCAAGACCCGCCTCACTACAACCTCCTCTCAGGTAGCTGTAGAGAGCAAGAAGGTACCCCCTCAGCCTCTTCTCCAGACTAAACAGCCCCAGCTCCCTCAGCTGCTTCTCATAAGACTTGTTCTTCAGACCCCTCACCAGCCTTGTTGCTCTTCTCTGGACACGCTCCAGCACCTCAATGGCCTTCTTGTAGTGAGGGGCCCAAAAATGAACACAGCACTCCCTGTTCCTGCTGGCCACACCATTCCTGAGACAAGCCAGGATGCCCTTGGCCTTCTTGGCCACCTGGACACACTGCTGGCTCATGTTCAGCTGGCTGTCGACCAACACCCCCAGGTCCTTTTCCTCCGTGCACCTTTCCAGCCACTCCTCCCCAAGCCTGTAGCGTTGCATGGGGTTGTTGTGACCCAACTGCAGGACCAAGCACTTTGCCTTGTTGAACCTCATACAGTTGGCCTCGGCCCATCGGCCCAGCCTGTCCAGATCCCTCTGCAGAGCCTTCCTACCCTCCAGCAGATCGACACTGCTGCCGAGCTTGGTGTCATCTGCAGACTCACTGAGGGAGCACTCAATTCCCTCATCCAGATCTTTGATAAAGATGTTAAACAAGACCGGACCCAAAACTGAGCCCTGGGGCTAGTGAGCGGCTGCCAGCTGGGTTTAACTCCATTCACCAGAACGTGTCCTGGACATTGCCAGCTCAGTCTCGGTAACACAGGACTTACCTCTTCGTATTTAAAAAGCCAACAATCTGACTTCACCTGTCTGACCTCTGAGCCCGCCCAAAGCTCACCGCTGGATTTATGGCCTTACTGCTCCGGTTAACGAACTACGCGAAGGTCTCCTCACACAAGCGCTGTACCTTAGAGCAAGCCAGGTCCCCTCAGCCAAGCGCCGCACCGTACAGCAGGCCGGTGGCACGCAGCAGCACAGAGACCGAGGCAATGGCCAGTTCTTGTTCCTGAAAAACGAATGGTTTGTACTGTGTGTTAGACAACCTGTGTGAAATGGAAGTGACAAGTGAGACGGGAAAAATTCTTGTTGGATGTGAAGCGTTGTCCCGTGTTTTCCCGACGTAAGGACGATAGCAGCGCTGTCAGTTCACGCGGAGCTTTCAGCCACGCGTCAAGGTGCTGAGGGTCTGCGCTGAAGGTAGGTGCCGGGCGCCCTGCACCCTGCGGCCCCTCTGACCCGCTGAGGCGTCTCTGCGTAAGGCGCTGGGAAAACCCTGGGTAACGAACGCCCCGCGTCACTCCGGCAGCACGGTAAAGGTAAAACACATCGCCGTGAACGCACTTAGTTACTTGGATTGGTACGAATGCTTCTGCCACGCGTGCCGGGCTTCCGTTCGGTGAACACCGGCCACAAGCCCTGCAGCTCTTTCACGCAGAGATGGTCTCTTGGCTTCCCTCCTCATCCCCACTCCG
>Ga0065711_1002015_pt1 | contig 41066 bp, 14 predicted proteins | sample Hoacrofraction12_FD_59098 | JGI IMG/M metagenome (GOLD analysis project Ga0065711, IMG submission 59098) | Hoatzin crop microbial communities from Cojedes, Venezuela - Epithelial fraction 12 v2 (version 2) | ecosystem: Host-associated > Birds > Digestive system > Esophagus > Crop | place...
TGAGCCTTTGAGCAGCCTGGTCTAGTGGAAGGTGTCCCTGCCCATGGCAGGGGGGTTGGAACAAGATGGTCTATAAGGTCTCTTCCAACCCAAAGAATTCTATGAGTCTATGAACTAAGCTGGCACTGCTTGCAATATAAAAGACGCAAGTGTTACGATGGAGAGATGAAACTTCAAGAAACCAGAAGAGTAACCATTCTCATAACAATTCTGCTACACCAACCTCATTTAAAACAAAGCCAATGAATATTACCTTTTCAAGAGTAAACAGAAACTTTAGTCATCAGGTATGATGATGTGCTAACATCCAGGAGATTCCAAGCAGCTACGTGTCTTCTCACCAGTTAAGTGCTCATCTGGTTCTAGAAAAAAAAAAAAAATCAATCAATCAAATATCACACAAGGCATAACTAAACTATGAAACTAACTGCAACAGGGTATTAGAAAGACAAATAAATATAAACGGTTTCAAAAAGCAGTTAAATAAATTTGCCAAAGGAAAAAAAACTAAGTGCCATTAATAGCCGTACTCTTCTGGTATGTTAGACTGCTGTGAAACAAGGTAACTTCCCATTTAGAAAAGGATTTCTTGTCATTACCATGTAGTGTGGTTAGCCACTATATTGAGCAGGTAAAAGCGCCCACCTGATGACTCAGCTAATATAATTTCTGGTTCATTGGTTCCTTTATTTAATTTTAATTGTGAATCTGATTAATAGTTAAAATACTTACATTTCTTCTCAGTTTAATGAAAAACAAAGTGATTATAGTTTAATTATATGTCTGGTTTATTTTTAACGTGCTTGTTACAAGCCACGGAAAGAAAGGACCGGATTTTTTTTCCTCATTTTCTTTCTCACAGCAACTTGTGTTTGAATTGTGAGTGTGAATAAAATTACTGAATTTATCTAGGTACTGCATAATTTTCAATAAGTTAATTTGTTCTTCCTTTACACTCCTGAAAATGTCAATACATCTTATGACACACACACACATGAAATTAATAGCAACTAACCACCTCCCTTGGTACTCAGCTTCCTATAGTGTGATGAAACATAGCCCAGGTTGGTTGTGACCACCTGAATCTTTTATGTTTGCCTAATCATAACTTTTTCTTCATCAAAAATGTAACTATTAACAGAAAACAGAACCAAACCTGTATTTGTCAAAAGTTATTTAAAATGGTCTTCGTGGTGCAGTCGGTGATTTTTACAAAGAAATACAAAACTTCAAAAAAAATCACGTTAATAGTTGTCCCTTAAGACATTTTAAAGGACAGGTCATCAATAATGACACACAGATTATCAACAAATCCCAGACTAGACGGAGGTACTAGACCTCTGATTTGGTGATACAAAGAAATCTTGAGTGTGCCCTGAAGGATGAAGAACAGAGAAGATACAAAACACTCCCTATCAAGTTCTTTCCATAACCATTTAATTTAGCAATATAAGTCCCATTGCATTTACTGCCAGCAATTATGCTTTCAAAAACACGGAGACTTCCCCATATTAATTGTTTACAGAATTTATCCTGCCACAGTGACATGTACATCTTTCCTTTAATGGTGAACATAAAGTATTTACTTCTGTGCATCTCACTGTATTTTATTACATGAGAAAATATCATTCCCTGAAGCCAATATCTAAACTCCATTTCATGTCATTAGTTTTTACTTACAGCAGCTAAAGATCAATTAAGTCAGTATATTTTTATGACATTAAATAAACTGGAGAGGTTGAATGACTTTTGTTCATGTTTTCACTGTTTCAATTTGTTTCTATTAACCGTCAGTTAAGCTAATTGCTACCTTTGAATCAGGGTAGTTAACACTAATACACAAATACTCTTAGGTTGTTGTTTATGTTTGCCATAAATTAATTGCCATCAAAATTAACCTCTCTCGCTGACATGCGATAAATTACAAGAAAGTTGATAGTCTTCTACAGGCTTCAGTAAGTTTCCGTTCACTAACCGAACACTCCTATTTAAAAGAGTAAGGCAAAGACAATAGCAGCCACAGGTCAGCAACACATCCTAACACATGCTATTAAAGTAAATTAATCTGATATTAATCAAATGTTGAAAGCCAGACATCAGTACAAAGAAAGCTGAGAACAGCACCTGCTACCTGGACTCTCCGCCTAAGGCAGGTAGAACACCCAGCCCATGAAGCCAAAGCTGCAGGCTGCGTGCGGACCCACAGCGAGGGCACGTGGCGGGACAAGCATTGAGGCATCGGGCGGTGGAGTCAGCAGGAAGAGGTCAGTGCGTCTGTTGGGGGAGAAAAAGCCGGCAACTACACTGAAAATTANACTGTNTAAGAGGGACGGGTCCAAACAGGGAGACATGGGCAACTCGGGTGACTGAACTGGCAGTCGAAAGTGGTGGTGACTGGCACAAGCCTTTTGCAACTGCAAGAACTGAACTAAGCAGCAGGGGTAAGAGGGTCCTCCATGACCAGACTAAACTATCAGCCACACAGCAATACAGAAGCTGACCCACCTTCTCACAGCTATCACATCACAAGAAAGTTTAGTCCGCTACTAGTAGCCTGGTGTTGGTAGCTCACTTAGCTCCATCTCTCTCCAACAGACTTCAGGAAATAAATTCTGCCCTCAGTTGCCTAACAAAAATCAGCAGGGCTGCTCAGTTGTAAAAGCAAGAATAATTCATTCCAATAACATAGATTAGGAGCTGAACTTAAAGCAGTCTACCTCCACTGATTCCAGCTGATTTACACCTAGTATCAATAGGCTATTGATGTTTGCATCTAAGTACACAGACCAGACCATGACTTCAAGAAAAACCCCCAGTTAGCAAAGAAAGCAGAAACAAAGCATCCCAGCCTGTAGAGCTGAAGAAGAGTGTGATAAAAGTACAATACATCCCCAGCCCTCTTGGTGAGGAGGGGGGCATGGGGAAGTCGGATAGAAAAGTCTTAATGAGTTAAACATCTTCTAGCTTTGCTGCTACCCTGCTGAGTACACAATCTCGAATACACTTCAGTAAGCAAAGACTGACGGTTCCAAAGGTGTTTTAATGAAGGGAGGGTAACCGGGGTATAAAACACTGTTTTAGAAATATCTCCGAGCTAGAAACCAAAATCCCTTTCTATTTGTGTGATAAAAAATTGGTAAATAGTGTCCTCAAAGCCCTGTCTTGTTCTCCAGCTGAGCTGAAGCACAGGTCAGTGCTCTAAACTTGATTTTTTAAGCTATGTTCTTTGGGTTTTCTCCCTGCCGAGTGGATATTTTGCACACTGGCATAGTAAGCAGTGTTTTCCCTTCCCCATCCATTATACAGTCTGAGAGAAAGACTCTACATTGGTAAATAAGAAACTGGCATTTCAGTATCTTCAGGTCTAGGAAGCACCGAGCTTTGGCCTCCCACATACTGAGCAAATATCCTATCCAAGAGGATATTATACACAACCACATCCAACAGCTGCTTTTTACAAAGGCAGCACCCATAGATATGTTTTGTACACATATGGTCATTTCAGACTATGTTAGATTTACCTGGAACATGGAGGGACTTAAGCACTAGAAGACTACCGCGTGCAAGAACCTCAAAGAGGGCCTAAGTAATGCACATCTTTCCTTCCTAATTCCAAGAAACTAAGTATGGTAATTCAAGGGGTAAGAGCAGTTGAACTGTTTTCTCTGTTTCACTTAAACAGAACCGGATTCCCCAGCTAAAACATAGCTTTCTTTAAAATCTCTGTATAATAGTGTTTAACGCACAATCCACTCATAACTATCACATGTGACTCTTGATAGACCAGATAACTCTCAAGCGCTTGCCAGTAAAGTTTTTTACAATTAACCTTTCACCAAGAAAATCTTAGCAAGATTTTGCATATCACATAACAGTTCATTTCCTGATTTTTTGCAAAACCAGTATAAACTCCCATATCCTCAGGTGTAGTACTCAGCACTGCTAGGTGGAAAAATATTTGCAGCTCATTCTTATGCGGTCAGGCCTCTGGAAAATATATTCAGTATTTCAAGCAACTCGGTATTTGATGTCGATGAACTCATTGCATATTCAGATTCTCTCCTGAATTCATACCTATCGTTGTAAAACACGAGAATATGAATTATAAGACCCTTAAGCAACGTATGCAGAGGATTCATCATGTTGTAGTCTAACTGGGCACTGAATGTCACCACTGCTCCATACAAATACTGTGCCATTGAAAGTGCAATTACTAGACTGTAGATAAAGCAAGCCATAAAATGAGAAATCTCATCATATTTGACAGTGTATTGTGAAGCATTCCCCATTAAGGGATGGGAATAAAATGTTTATGAGCTAATTTATTCCAAACATGTTTGTAACTGTCTATGGTTAGCACTGTTTGATCCAAGAAAAGGTTAAGCTGATTTGAGTGGGAAAGACACAAAACCTCAAGCTCTGAGCGTATACACCAAGTTCAAATTTTTTTCTGTCAAACCAAGACTACATCAGAGGTATTACCTGCAGTCAAATCACATAAAGTCATTGCTCCCTGGCGGCTAAAAGAAACTCATTGTTTCTCTGCTTGTATTGTTCAAATAACTGAGGTGTGTGTATTATTTTATCTTTGTCTTTCCTGCTGTCATACACAATAGTACTGCCAGGAAAACTGTTCTTCTTCCACACACACCCCTGCAAAAAAGAGCGGGGAGGAGGGAGAGAGAAAAAAATTGGTGTTTGTTTATGCTCTCACTGATGTCAGCCTGAGCACCAACATTGGAGGAAATACCAGATTGCACAACATGAATGTGGGAAAAATAAAAAGAAAAGCTGTTAATAATAAAAAGCTGAAAGGCATTACCTTCTGTATTTGACAAAAGCTGTTAGAAAATATCAAGCTCAGCAATATCAAGTAACAAAAAAATAACGATTTAAAAAAATCTAAAACAGCTGCCAAAATTTAAAGTCAGAATACAAACCGCAGAATGTAAGTCTGGATAATAATGGTGTAATACAGAACTGAATATCCTCTAAAAACCACAGCTGATCCTTCTGAAAATTAAAATGGAAAGGCTAATAATCCAGTTTAAGTGATAGTCTATTATATTTGAAAAAGTAATCTTAACTTCCTGAAGGTAATTAAAATTTCCTTCATCTGTCTAAGCTTGAGCAGTTGCCAGTACATACATCCAATACAAAGAAGACAGAACAGAGCAAACTACCCACCAGCACGAAAAACAGCATTAGTAAAACACTCCAACTCATCCCCCTCTCACTCCATGTTAATACAGATGCAAAACTATTGAAAGTGAGGCATGAAACAGAGGCACCTATAACCCAAAAGNAGGAGGATTTGGTCCCGAAAAGAGAGTTGAAGAAAGCAATGTAAAATTAGAACTTAATCTTGCCATTCATTATAGTAGGACACACTGCCTTGTGCATTCCCTCNGCATAAAGTGTAGTTACAGCTGAGTAAGGATAGCAGGTGGTAAAGCTGGGACTACAACTGTTAGAAAAAAATTTAAGAGAGAAGGCATATTATTAGTGAAGAATATAGTCTTTGTCCTTTTTCTTTGAAATTAGTCAGAGTGACAGCCACTTGTGCCCGCTGAGCACATCTGGTAACATCTGGTCCGCCTATTTTAGAGTAGAGGGACAATACTATTCCCACATATGTAAAGGTAGTAAAATGTTTTCCAGTTGAAAATTTCTTTAGAGAAATACACCGTTTTTTCAAACTCACTGCATCTATATGGTTTTCTGCTGCCTCATTCAGTCCTCTGGTGAGACCACAGCAAGCCCCCATGAACATCGACACTCCCAGCTGAGTTAACACTGACGTGCAGCCAGGCTTCCGACTCTGCCACAGCCCAGGAACGCCGGGAGTCTCTGCAGCAGTTTTATCCCCTGCAGGGAGCTCTAAACAGTTTCAAGAAAAGGAAAAGGAGATGGTGCTGTTAGTTCTCTAGCTCTTTGCTTGTCCACTGATGTAGTCCCTCCATCATAGAAGGCCACTAGGTTGGTCAGGCAGGACTTGCCCTTGGTGAAGCCATGCTGGCTGTCTCACATCACCTCCCTGTCCTCCAAGTGCCTTAGCATAGCTGCTAGAAGGATCTGTTCCACCATCTTCCCAGGCACAGAGGTGAGGCTGACAGGTCAGTAGTTCCCAGAGTCCTCCTTTCTACCCTTTTTTAAAACGGGCACAATGTTTCCCTTCTTCCAGTCACCAGGGACTTCACCTGACTGCCATGACTTTTCAGATATCATGGGGAGTGGCTTGGCAACTACACCAGTCAATTCCCTCGGGACTCTGGGATGCATCTTGTCAATCCCATAGACTTCTGTACGTTCAGGTTCCTTGGGTGGTCATGAACCTGATCTTCTCTTACAGTGGGAGGGACTTTGCTCCCTCAGTCCCTGTCTTACAGTCCATCCACTCGAGAGGTGTGGGAAGAGGTTGCCAGTGAAGACTGAGGCAAAAAAGTTTTCGAGTACCTCAGCCTTCTCCTCGTCTGTTATTACCAGCCTGCCAGTCGTGTTCATCAGGGGGAAGTATGCTTTTGACCTTCCTTTTCTGGCTGACATATCTGTAGAAGCCCTTCTTATTACTCTTTGCATCCCTTGCCAAATTCATCTCCAGCCATGCCTTGGCCCTCCTGATGCCATCCCTATATAACTGGGCAGCGTCCCTGTGCTCTTCCCAGGTTACTTGTCCCTGCTTCCACTGTCTGTGAGTTCCCTCTTGCTCTTCAGTTTGACCAGCAGGTCTTGACTCATCCATGCCAGTCTCTTGCCTTCCTTTCCTGATTTCTTACACCTGGGCATCAAGACCTCTTGCACTCCATGGAAAGCGTCCTTAGAGATCTGCCAGCTCTGTTCTGCTCCCTTGTCCCCAAGGGCAGTTTCCAGTGGGTCCCACTGACCAACTCCTTGAACAGATACCTCTGCCCAATTGATATTAATGGTGTAATACATTGATATTGTGCAGAAATATTTAGGGCATAGTAATGCTTATGTTGTAATGATATAGGCAAGAAATGCTTAGGTCATAGTGACATCGTTTAATCTTAGGCCTGACTACTTTGTATAAACATTGCATGCCTTACTAACAATCATGCCCTTCAAGAGGAGCTAACAGATTGATAAAAGGGGAACATCCAGCCCAGAAGGCGCCAAAAACGGGGTGACTGCCGACCAAGCATGAAGTTTACAAAGATCTAGGGTAACTAGGAAAAAGGTAAAGGTGGCAGGGGGAGATCGCACCCAACCGACTCAATTCAGAACCAAAAAGACTGCACCCCCCCAGCTTGCGAGCATGTGCAGTTCAGTAAGGAAGGAGCATATCTCTAAGATAAAAGTGTAACGCGATGAACCAGCCAGAGTGCAATGAGTAATTTCTTTGGTTTTGTAAGAGCACATAGTCCTTGGGACTCTGCTAAGCAGCGCGCTAGCTTTGTGGAAGTATGACCTCGCACCCCTACCTGCACAAATGTGCAATAAAGACAACACCTCTGCTCTGGTGTGTGTTGGCGTACTGCACACCGGGTAAACAACCCCAATTCTGGGACAACACCATGAGATACAGACTTTTCATCAGCTACCATGAAGTAGAATACTTACCTGATAAAAACTGCATCTACAACAACAAGCTGTAGGGAATAAAAGCCTGTATAACTATTTGCTTTTCTGCTCTTCATATTTTGTGTTGGACAAATTGACTTTATGTTATTACTTGAGAGTGGAAGCCTATCCTTCGGGTCTCATTGAAGAAGGTGCAAGTTTAGCTCATTTAGCCAGTAAGCAAAATAGAAAAACAGCTTGAAAGCTATGCACCACACAAATAAAATCTGAAGTCTGGTAAACTGACAGACAGAACTCTTTCATTAATCAGGACAAGACACATTGTTTGAATATTCTGCATACCACATCTGCACCTGCTTTTACTATTGTAAGTTTCTTTCAGAAAAAGAAGAAAGGACCATTCATATACACACTCTCCTAGATGTATAAAAATTACAAAGCCCAGTTGTTCTCGAAAAAACTACTTTAAAAAAATGAAAATCAAAACCTACCAGCGTAAGTGAAATTCTTTTGATCATGTGTGGCCTACTCATGTAGAATAAAGAACTCACCTCAAAATAAGCAGTATAAAACAAGAGTTTATAAATATTTAAAGTCTCTTGCCCCCTTTTCTTCTGTTTTCCCTATATTTGATTCATCTAGTTATTGCATTAACAGTGTCTTTCTTTTTGTTCTTTCCTTCAGTTTAAAATGCAAACATGAAGCTGCTGCATACTCACAATTAATTGCCAGATTCTAAACACAGTGACAAAGTGCATATCAACATATAACATGCAAAGCCTCTAATACTTCAGTACAAGCAAATCATTGATGTGTCAAGAAATGTTAGGCTGACAGTTGTACAAAGAAACTTATTTTTCTCCCGGAAGACAACAGCCACAACCTGCACTGATGGCAGGAACAGCAAGAGCAAACCCCATCAAAGCTGGACACGCACAGCATTGCTGACACAAGTACGTGTTGATACTGCTGGGAGATCCTGCTGCTCGCCCGGGTCTCAGTTCTCCACCTGCCTTGCTCAATACTTTTTCTGAAGTACATGTCCTATTTCTGATATCTTCACTAGATAATGACCCAAAGAAAACTGCATGAATAGTCTTAGACAAGAACTAGAAAAGACCTGATTCTTCTCTCAGTACTTTTACCCTGGATTATTTGTTTTGTTTTATCATCCAGTGTCCACTGGTAAAAGTTTGAGAAGAATCCTAGGAAAAGGTCATTGTTTTGTTGGTTATCAATCTGTGAAGACTATTTGTGGCCTTGGCAAAGTTGAATTAAGAATACTAAATGTCACTGAGGTTCTGAACTACAGACCTCAGCCCTTCAAGCTGATTTGCCCAGGCAGACCCGGTAGCGAAGAGGAACTGAGGGCATTTGCCTATTCTTCCCAAATGGAATGTTTAAAATTTAACTTTAATGCAGGCAAGAGAAATCACTGTAAATGGGACTTAATAAATCTATCATCATGTGCAAGCAAATTTAGCCACTCCAATAGTTGCTGAATCTCAATAAAGATAATATGTAGTGTATTAATATAACCTTATCTTCCAAAAAATCCCTCTGGTATTAAATCTTTACCAACAGCTGACCCCTACATCAGTTTTATGACACAAAGGTTTCCCAACAACAAGTTCAAGATGCATGGCACTTTTTCAAGGCAAGAAATCTCAGGACATTTTTAAAGATATAAAAACAAGAATATTCAACCCTAGTGTACAATGCCAACCTAACAATTAAATAGGAGAACAAGAGAAGTGTTGGGTTATTCGATCTAGAAAATGGCAGCAAGCATAAACATAAGAACACTCATGATTCATCCAATCTACAGTGATCATCGGTAGGGACTCTGCAAAAAGGTAAGCACACGAATTCAGGCTCCAGTTTCAAAAAAGCACCTATTTATAGTAAAAAACTGTCACACTCATGCTCACATGCTTGGCTGACTCCGAGCAACAGTTATTTCTGCAGAGAAGTCCATTGCAACACATAGCTTACACTAAAGTAACAAGAAAATAACCTACATATTTCTGACTAAGCTGAACCCACACCAGGCACACGCCAAGCAGAAAACTACCTAAAAAAACCAATTTCTACAAGGAAGTAAAATTACCCACTTCTACTTACTTTGTCTGGAGCTCTTTCTATTGAGCCCTTTCTGCCTCAGGATGTAGGGTAACACATACCACTTGCAAGGAAAGTGTTTAAGGGAATTCCTTCTGTCTGTAACGAGGAACCCCCTCCGTCCTTTGTATTTCCTATAAAAAGGGCATTCCCTGACAGCAGGAAAGGCAAGGACATCATTTTCAGGGTTTTTCAAACAGAATCCCATCCTACACCCACTTCTCACTTCCTCTACTTCCCAAGTAGGGATTGCCCCAACCAAAACCTTTGTCTTTGTAGACAGCACATTTCAATGTCATTATCTTCTTAAGAAGCCTTCAATGAGCTCTGCAACAGATCTAAAAGTAATTACAGAGAACCCAAACCAAGAAAAAAACAAACCAGCAATGATTCAGCACAAGCTGGGAATTTAGATGAATCCTGGATACTGTGTAAAGTCCAAGTAAATTAGTTGATTCATTTTATATAAACTGAGGAAAATATATGGTTTTACGTTCCTGAATGCTGAAAAAGCCATGCAAGTCATTACTTCAGCCCAAGATTTTTTACATAGAAATTGTATACAGGATGCAAGGAGGAAAAATCACCCATATCTAATCAAAACTTAATTTGAGGTTTTTGATGGGAGAAAGTGGAAGACAGCTTGAATCTATCACTTCATAACAGAGCTCATCGCTTTAGGCATTCAAATGCAAATAAATAACATTTCTCCACAGCAAAATGTAAAGCAAAAGCTGTGTTTGGTCCTTCACAAGGACAGCATCCATTATACTGAGAGCAATGGAAATCTCTGACAGACACTACGCTAAAATCACATTTTTCAACTAATTCAATAAGAAGAAAAAATATTAAGACTTTAACGATTACTTCAAGACCTCTTTAAGAACTCCAAAAGTCAAAAAGGACTATACAAAATGTACTATAAATACACAGCACAAGAACACAGGGCTGAAATAAAAAGGTTGACATACCAATCAACTAACAAAGAAGCATGAAAAAATCTTATACTAAAAGACAAAACCAGAGGAAAACACAGTTCAACTGTTTCACAGGGAAGGCAGGTGAGTTGATGAGCCAGCTGATACTGGCTGAACGGCAGAGCTCAGAGGGTTGTCATTAGTGGTGCAGAGCCTAGTTGGAGGCCTGTAGCTAGTGGGGTTCCCCAGGGGTCAGTACCAGGCTCAGTCTTGTTCAGCTTCTTCATCAATGACCTGGATGGAAGGACAGAGTGTACCCTCAGCAAGTTCACTGATGACAAAAAAATGGCAGGGGTGGCTGATACACTGTAAGGCTGTGCTGCTGTTCAGCGAGACCTGGACAGGCTGAAGAGTTGGGTGGAGAGGAACCTCATGAATTTCAACAAGGGCAATTTCAGAGTCCTGCACCTGGGGAGGAACAACCCCAGGCACCAGCACAGGCTTGGGGCAGACCTGCTGGAGAGCAGCTCTGTGGAGAGGGACCTGGGAGTGCTGGGGGATGACAAGTTGACAATGAGCCAGCAGTGTGCCCTGGTTGCCAAGAAGGCCAATGGGATCCTGGGGTGCATTAAGCAGAGTGTAGCCAGCAGGTCAAGGCAGGTTCTCCTGCCCCTCTACTCTGCCCTAGTGAGGTCCCATCTGGACTACTGTGTCCAGTTCTGGGCTCCCCACTTCAAGAAAGATGAGGAGCTGCTGGAGAGAGTCCAGCGGTGGGCTATAAAGATTACGAGGGGACTGGAGCATCTCCCCTACGAGGAGAGGCTGAGGGAGCTGGGCTTGTTCAGCCTGGAGAAGAGAAGGCTGAGAGGGGATCTTTTACCTGCTTATAAATATTTGCAGGGTGGGTGTCAGGAGGATGGGGTCAGAATCTTCAGTGGTGCCTAGCGACAGGACAAGGGGCAACGGGCACAAACTGAGGCACAGGAAGTTCCAGCTGAACAGGAGGAAGAACTTCTTCCTTCTGAGGGTGACAGAGCACTGGAACAGGTTGTCCAAGGGGTTGTGGATTCTCCTTCTCTGGAGATATTCAAACTCCGTATGGACAAGGTCCTGTGCAGCCTGCTGTAGGTGACCCTGCTTTGGCAGAGGGGGTGGACTAGATGATCCCCAGAGGTCCCTTCCAACCCTGAACATTCTGTGATTCTGTGATGACAAGGAAAAGGCTGACATATCAGACAGCTTTATTCTTTACAAATAAGGTGAATTGCAATCAGATATTTAAAAAGTGAACAGGAGTGTTGCCCAAGCTAGGGAAACAATCGGTTAATGATATTTAGATAAATTACAGGTACAATAGTTTGCAAGGCTTGATTAAATTCAGTCTTGAGGACCCACTGAACCAGCTGAAACTGTCTCTTAAACTTTAATGATTTTTTCTAAAATTCACAGTGGACTGGAAAGTGTCAGGGGACCGGAGAAGGATAATCATGGTACCATCTTTAAGAAGGAGAGAAAGAAGGGACTGGGGAATTGGAGACAGCCTAACTGATTCCTGAAAAGATTCTGGAACATATTATTGAGCAATTTATAAGCACCTCAAGAATAATAAGATGATAAAAAACATACGACATGGATTTGTCAAGAAAAAAAGTTGTATCAAACCGCCATAATTTATTTCTTTGACAGAGTTGTGAGCTAATGGATAACAGGAAAGCAATAGATGTGATAACATTACTATTACTTTTCTTTTTTTTTGTAATATTCTCTATGGTAGTCTCCTAAGTACGCTAAGAAAATCTGGTCTGGATTAATTCCCTGTAACATGGAAGAACAACTGCTTGAAAAAACTCCCGAGTAGAGTCTTCAGCAGTTCCATGTCAAATTGAGAGAGCATTTCAAACAGACAACAACAACCAAAAAAACCTGTTTCTAGTCACTATTTTCACTGGTGATCTGAACGACAGGCAACAAGGAACATGAAGAACAGAGAAAATTAAAAACAAAAAAATTGCAGAAAACAAAGCTTAAAAGTGTTGCATGTACTTTGAGTTCACCTGTATTTTAAAGATAATTCTGAATATTTGAAGAAATTCTTCAAAATCAGAAGTTGAAATTCACAAAGACAGGGGTAACACTGTACTTAGGGTGAAAAAATATGAAACTGGGAAGATCTGCCTACAGTAGGTACCATGGAGAAGCAGCAAATCAACCATAAATTAAGTAAGGAGTTAATTATGGAAAACTTACTGTGAAATAGTGAAAATCAGCGTCATATATAGTAACTGTAATTTTATTTGTAATATGAGAGTAATTATTCCACTTTACCTACTGCTTTGACCCCTCAGCTAAAAAGAATGTGCCTTGTCTTGAATAATGACTTTAAAAAGGACATAAACTATTTGAAAGAGTCCAAAAGGAGACCCACAAAAATAAAACAAGTTTAGAACAGTTATTTGGGATTAAGGCTTGAAAGAGAGTGACACTCTTTGGCTTCTTCTAGTAAAAGGAAAATTAGAAGTTTTCAATGCTTAGCCTCAATACTTTGCCTCAATACTTTTGAGGCAGAGGAAGGAATTGATCCTGACTGACAAGCCAGGTTCTAATCAGTAAGAGCTCTAAACACCGAGCTACTGTATGAAGAAAGGAGGATGTTGCAAACCTTCTTCACAGTCTGTTCCAGTGATCCCAATTAGTAGAGCACATTCAGAGCACATACCACAGAGAAGGAAAGCTTCTTCCAAGGACCAAAGCATTACAGGATGCTACTGGGCAGGCTAATGAGCAAAAACTCAGACTCCTGGGAAATTTTAACATAAAAACACAGTCAATGCACTTTTGTCCATGATTAGATAAGAAAGGTGAGCAGAGGTTTTGTCACACAACTTTGAATTAGCCCCTCAAGGAAAAAGCAGGTGGGATTTGGGTGCTTGACACCTTCTGTAAATATGCAGTCCAAGCTGTTTATACAGTCTAACGAACTTTGACATTATGAGCCTGAGTCTGAAAAACTGCAATGTTTTTCAAAACGACAGTAGATCATCCCTGTTTTCTATAGCCTCATCCATCCATTGAGAGAATGGATAAAAGACTGTCAGTATCGACAAGAATTTAAGCCTTTAGCAAATGTATGAACAAATTTACTAGTAGTATATATAAAAATTACTGGTGTACTTGGGAGAAGAGTGAGCCAAAGCTACAGCCTATGTATGCTGACAGAGCTCTATTAATATTGTCCATTTACAGCAGGTCAGGATCTAGTATAAAAGACAAGTTTGGTAAGACAGACAACAGCATGGAAAAGACAAAACTAGCGTCCAGTAAACCTAATATCTGCTAAATGGTGAGGGATTGGTGTTTTCTTCCTTCACTCCAAATATAAAAGTCAGGTTTGCAGAGACTGGAGAAAATTGCTGTAGAAGAAACTGCTCAAATGAGCACTGAGACTGCATTTCTTTTAATGAAGAAGGAATACTCCCCTACCACATTTTTTTCCCTATCACCCTCATCTCACCCCTTGACAATCACTCCCTGTTAAAATATTTTGAAGAGATGTTTTACCTGCTGAGAAGAAATTAAGGCTTCTGCCCTCACAGCTTTCCTTTTTTCCTAGAATGAGAGAAAAGAGTGGCAGTGCTCTCTGGCAAGGAAAGTTAACAGTCTGTACAATCTAATAAGATCCCACTGAATGGTAATTAACGTCACCACATTTGCACTTTAACTTCCCTTGCTTGAAGTGAAATAAGCGATGACAGAATTCAGTGACCTGTGCAGAAATCCTGGGGCTGAACCGACTACCACCATACTTTTGCCCACGAACTTTCACTGAAGTCACTGAGCCTTATTCTCCTCTCACATCTCAAACTGCTTTGAATCAGAAGTCGTATCTAGCAGAATAATACAGTAACATCAGTGCAAGAGGAGAAAGACATTTCAGACTTCAGTGTCTCACACTGCCAAAAATCCACAGCAATATGCTAAGGCTATGTCTTGGGAGGCTAGAGAGAACTTACAGGTACTGCAAGTGGTATTTGCTACTCAAATCAATATGGATCTATAGCTGAAAATCTCTCATCATTGACTATGATGTTTAATATGTCTTTAGGCAGAGGTTCAATCCATCTTTTCTATGTTTCCCAAGCCTCTGTTTCTCCCATCCAATAGTTCAATGGGTTTCTAACTTCTGTTATTTATAAGGTTCTATAAAGTGACAGCAGGTACTCCATCTAAACTTAATACAGCTTAAAAGGGAAAGTTTGGTGAGCAAGAGAATCTTTTTCATGTTTCTTCTGCCACCAACACTTCCTTGTTTCTGGCAGAGCAAATCTTCCTTCTATTCCAAAGGAAAATTTTGCCATGTGCAATTTTTAATGCTAAAAAAACTATATCTCAGCATATATGTAGGGACCACTTAACAAAAATTGCTGTGTTTGTCTCCCTTTAACCTCCGTTGAAGGAATATGACTACCTCTCCTTAATCATATCTCACTTCATGCACGTTTTCGATTTAGGAAGATTTCTTTGTATCTTATTTTTCACTGCAACCCCTCCATACTCTTTCAGTTATGCCCTTGGTAGAAAAACAGATCCCGCAAGTATCAAGAAAGTAAGTTTTCATTTTAAAGGGTTAAAAAGCAAGATTTTTCCACATAAAGCTACCTACAGTTAAATACCAAAGTAATTTATCTAATTTTGGAAACAGTTCCTTTCTCTTCAGTGAGTTGTAATGTGACTGTTGCCTCTTATAACACTTCTGAATTACTGTCACATTCACCATGACAGATGTGGGTCATTAGAACCGAGGAACTGACTACATGCAGCAGGGACTGAGAACAGACTGGTTTTGATGGAAAACCTAAAAACTACCAGAACTGGGAGGGGTCAGGTAACATTGTTTAAAAATTACTTTCTGCCAGTAAAAACAGAACTGTAGGAGGCAATTATCTGACTCTATAAAAACACCATGCTTCTTGATTGGACTAACATATGGACTCCACGAGTTCCCTGGATGCAAAAAACAGTAAAACCGTGACCCTGATAGAGTCTGACATCAGTCATCATAGGTGGCGTGGAAAACATTCACCACATGGAAGGACAAATCCAGAGTTCTAATCCCAAAGGATAACAGAAAATCTTTACTTCCTGCAGAAATGCTTGCTAAAGTACACTCATGTGATTTTCTCTGGAAAAAAACAGTAAATATGATTTTTTGTCAATTATTTTATTAAGAAGAAAAAATCAAAGTGAGTCTACACAAAAGACTATCATGAACATCTTTCATGTAACAAACTTAGTAGATCACAAAAAGAAAATGAGATGTCTCTCAGCACAAGCAGAATTCACATTAAAGGATAGCTTTAAAATATTACATTAAAGGATACTTTGTGGAAATCAAAAGTTCCAGTTAACCATAGTGTACACAGGCTGCCCTATAGTGAACATGCTCTTTGCCACTGCAGTGCCAGCAGATTTAGTAGTGACTACACTGCATGGGGATCACTTTGTCTTTCAACAGCAGCCAAGTTTTTCTACTCACCATAGACTCATGCAGAAAAACAGGACATTGGGAATTATTAATTCATTATAGTACTTGAATGGAGACAAAATTCTCTTACAGAAACATACAAGAAAGCAGATCAGAGTGGGAAAACACAGACTGATAAACAGAACCATGATGAGAAATTGCCTCTCTTAAACTGAGCGGAAGAAAAAAGATCCATTACATCCTGTCACTGTCCGTTTTCCCCAGTCCTTTTTTCCTCTTTCCTTTTTGCAATGAAGTTTATAAAAGCCTTTGTTCTGATGTCACACAACAAAATGTAAAGAACTGCAACTTTAAAAAAACAGGGATGTAGAAATTTCATCACTGTTTTATTGCTACTTAACAGACCACTACCACGAGAAAGAATATACCTTTACCACTAATATGCTCCTCATCAGTGCAGTCTGAAAACACAAGCATTTACATGAAATCCAAAGTATTTCACCTGCAAACACATGAAAAAAGCCACTTGATCTGCATCTCACACACAGTCAGGAATCTGGAATGAGATATCTAATTAATCTTACTTGATCTAATCTTTGTGGCAGAGAAATAATGGCCAATTAACTGATGGTGTTTGCTACTCTTTGAAAGCCTCAGCTGCTAGAATGTTCATTCAATGTTGTTTCAATCTCAGAAGAGTAAACAAATTTTCACCTCCTGGGCTTTTTTCTCTGTTTACAGTAAGTCTGCTAGCCAACATAAAGTTTTGCATTACTGCACCACATTCATAAAAGATAAGCAAGCCACAACTCTGCATTTATAACAAGAGTAATTCTTAATCTAGGTCTTCTTGCCAGAATTATTTCAATTGATCTCAGCTGTTCACAGGAAAGGAGCAGACAGGTGCTAGAGCTGTATGCCTCTGTTTATGGTAGTAAGCATAATAATGATTTGACAGCAACACTCATCATAATCGTTCTTGCCCCTGCTGTCACACATATATATACAACCTGCTAGGAACAAATCCTTATGCAACAGAAAGCTGAATATGATGCGAGTTGTGACTTGTGGGGAATGTAAAATGATTCTTTCGGGAGTTATTAGGTAGCACTACCTAACGTCTGACATTTAACAGATGTGTGTCTGCGTGGTGAGTCAGTCTGAAATCCTCTTTGATCAAAATGAGTACATTTTAAACACTAACTGCATTTTACAAATACTTTACACCCCTGACCAGTTGCAACAGTGCAATTCACAAACTATCTCCTCTTACAGAAACCTTTCTATGGCATATTTTTTACAAAAGTATTGACAGGAAGATAGATATCTTTTAGTGCAATAATATATATGCTGTGTTATATATAGATCCAAAATTGATTGTTTTTCTGTTGCAAGCAATGTCTGTTTCCTGAACTTTCTTTATTTCACACAGTGCTGCGACAGATGCCTGCAGCACAGTAATCTATATTCTCCTCTTCAATGCTTAACTCTTTCTGTACCACTCATTGTCCTTGACATCAAAGAACTGGTACCACGAGCCTTTGAGATGTGTAATATATTTCAGGAAAGCTGCACTCTTGCAATTTTACAGGACAAGATGTGTTATTTTTTAAAAGCTATAGACAATGAGTGTGCATATATGGAGCCGTGATCCTAACAAAGGCCACTTTCTCTTCTTAGCTAAAATGCACTCGAGTGGTTGTAGCAATAGGAATTTGAGATGGTTGAACATTATTTGTGAATGATTTGACTAATTTTTCCTGTCTCTTGCTAAGTTATTTATTCATATTTTCCTCTGTTAACTTTGAAAGCAGTTAAAAATAGTCATTATACTAACTTCTCAGAAACCTTTTTTCTTTCTGCCAAATAGAGAACAGGTCACAAATATGTTTCTCTATTCAGCTAGCTCTGCCTTTAATACCTGCAACTAACAGGCAGAAATGCGCTGACAGAAATGCAAGAGCCACCAGCCCAGCAGTCCTGCACTGCTTTGCATCTCCAGGCCTTGACAGGACAGGCTATTTCTGTATTTTATTACCTGTTATTACAGTGTCTTTACATTTGACCTGTAGCTTGCAACTATGAAATGTGGTACATATCAAGGTACACTAGGTTATTGAACTTTTAGTACAGCAGAAACAAATGTGACTTAATGCAATAGTTTAATTGCCATTTGAAACAAATGACAGTTTTTTAAGTGATTTAACTAACAACTGCTTACAAGTAGCAGGTGTTTTGCCTGCAGATGAAAGAAGATAGCAGCCTGTTTCTCCAGAAGCTATAATGCCAACAGTAAAGCTATTTTTGGAAAAAAATATATTAAATGTATTGATTCTGCTATGTTTTATCATAACAGGCAGGGAACTTGAATTACTTTGTGCTCATAAAGAGGTATTTAAATTTATAATGCTATCCCTGTTATTTCTTAATAATGGATCAAATTCAGCATTAAATAAGACTGTCAAATACTGTCATAGGCAGAATTCTCATTCAATTCAGTAGACCACATCATAGCCTTTGAGGGGATGCCAAATGGGCCCAAATATCCTTGAAGCACAAGAGATAGCACTGCCACTGCTGCCAACCAGAAGCATGACCTGCAGGTCCAAAGCAGCGGTGATGTCTGGAAAAAGCTGGACTAGAGCATCAAGAGACACTCTGCATATCTTTACCTCAGTAAAATAGTGCTTAAGGACAGGGAACAGTCACCAGAACCACAGGTTTGACATAAGCTAAGACCTAGCAACAGCATAGCTTAGAAGTACTTACATTGGGGTGACTGAAGATCTGGTTTCAAGAACCGGTTTTCCGATAGGGAGGACAGACGTTGTGGATTTTAATCAGTCGGTGTCTGATTGCAAAATAAATAAAAAGTATTTCCATCCAGAAGACTTTGCCACACAGAGCAGATAAGTGCCACTAGATCCCTTTTGCTTATAGTTCTTTTTTCCCATTTCTATAGGTCTCCTTTTCCCACCATTAACATTCAAAGCTTCCTTTGCTTTTCTTTTTCTGTGATGTACAGTAGCACTACAGATTTATGAGCATTAGCACAGAATGAAAATGCAAAAAGTCAAGTATTTTATGAACAAATATCTAGAATGACACAAACAACATTTCCCAGCAGTAAAGGATATAATTACTATGCCAGTGCTATATTGTAATCAGAAAATGCTTTTGAAGTGACCTACTTCGTATTAATCAAAAGCATAGCAAGCACCATTTCCTTATTATTCATAGAGTCAACCCTAATCATGCATTTGACTATTTTACATAAAAGCACAGCCACAACAGTAAAACATTGTAACAAGCGCCTGCCCATTTAGAACATTCTGGCTGCCATTTTTGCAGACCATAACCCCACCAGACTTCATAGCTAATCAGTAAGAACTGAACTTACACCTTTCTGCTGCAAGAGAAGAGCTCCAAGCTGAAGGAGAACTCTGGTAACTTCCAACATCTGGAGAGTTTTAACACAAAGAAGAATGAACTACGCCCATCTGAACCAATGGCGAGCATGCAGGTGTAAACCAAGTCCCATCCCCAGGACAGCAGGTGGAAGTCCCCACAGTGGCATCTGTGGGACTGAGACTTTCCCTCCGCTTTTTCTGGTGTGATAAAACTTGTCTCCAAGCATCTTTACAAAAAGGTTTGGATTCTGTATTTAACATCACTATAATTAAACCAGAAGCATGTAATTTGACAGTTCCTGTTTTCACCCTAACAACATGAGAGCCCGTTTTGAAGAGAAAAACACAAGCCTGAGATTTCTGAGTGATAAATCTCTTTGTCAATAATAGCAGGATTAGGGCACCCTAACCAACAACCCGCTCCATTTAACCTCTGTGCCTGTATGGCAAGAAGGAGAGACATGCCCAGCTCCCTGTACTCATTTCAGTAATTAATAGTTTTGAAAACAAAACATGATCTTTATATGTTTTTAATTTAGAAATACTCCAACAGGAGGGACAAAAAATCTTCACCTTGAATTCGTACTTACAAGAGCCATGCATGTTGATTAAAGCCAAAGGCAGACAATCCCAGGTAGACAGAGAAAGACGAAGGGCCAGTCAGTTGTCCTAACGATTGCAGACCACGAGATGTTAGCGGTTGTGATCTCTTTCTTACCTAAAAGCACATAAAACATTCACATCCTGATGAATCAGTTTTTGACCTTTACGCATTGTAAGACAGCTGGTGGAATCTGACCTATTCTTACTTGATTTGCCAAAAAATATATCTCTAATAATTAAAAGACACTACCTATCATTTTATTGGCCTTATATAGGTGTTCTGGCATGTACTCTAATACTAATATATATTAACTACATATTAATATTACATTAAAAGGAAACTGAGATAAGCCTAAGAGCACACAAATGGATGCCTATATACTAAAATTTAAAATAAAATATAATGTCTAATGAACAAATAGAAATGCCTTCTCTGTGATATCCCATTATTTGTCCCCAAGTCAGAACTAAGGCTTTTATCTTGAGAACGCACTGTGAGAGCAGTTTTTCTCCTCCTCCTCCCATCTTACCGTTCTTTTTCTTGCTGTTCTTTTTCTTACTGTTAACTTTATTCACCTTCTATCTTTACTGTCTTTAGTTGTGCCCATGGGAGCTAAGTTGTAGTGAGTTTTACACTTTGCCTAGAGGACAGAGAGATTTGTGGTCATTCTTATCTACTCTGATAATGATTTCCAAAGCTTTGGCTGTGTTGCTGAGGAGGCCTTGTCTTCTGCCCTCTCAGGCTTCACCTTTGAGGTTGACAGCTTCATAATTCCTGAGGAACACAGCTGTCAGGAGAGGTTGTAGTCACAAAGAGAGATTCTCCGAGGTAACATGTACCAATTCTGTGAAGGACTTTGAAGATTAACACCGCGACCTTGAATTTAATGTAGCATCCTTTGAGGAGTCAGAACCGTGAGGCGAGTATCAATATGATGTGCCCTAATGGGCTGGCTCTTTGAAAGAAGCAGGATTCTGATATACTTGAAAACTGTTTCAGTCTTCGTCAGGTACACACGCACAGAGAAGAGCTTGCATAGTGCCAAATTACTCCAGGTCAGAGGGTAGCAAAGCATTTAGTCACCTTCTAATGTAAGTATATAAACAGGACTATTAGCATCAATGTCCTGAATTGTGCTTGGAGGTAAGTATACACTCAAAAGCTTTTCTGGATTGGCAGAGTATCCAGCATTTTTGCTGATTCAAGCGGGCAGAGGGAGTGAGGATAGATTTCCTTTTTGATAAACAATCTCTGATCAGTTGTAGGTGAAACAAATGTATATCTCATTCTGTCATGAGCTCTGTGTGCAGTGGTTTGAGACTAAAAGATTAATTTCCTAGTTTGTAGAGCAGTCTGACAAACAGGAATAGATTCATTTTGCAGAGGATGTACCGGACCCTGTTTTTGCTAGCACTCTCTTTGACACGCTTCTGTTCAGCTGAAGGCAGGTGTCCTCCGTTCAGAGACCGAGATCAGCAGGAAGCCACAGAGTTGGCAGAAGCAAGTCAGACATAAAACTGTAGTCCTGCCGAAAAGACAGCTGCTACACCAGTCATTTCACCACCTACATGTGGTGACAGCTCCAGCCTCAGCATTTTATGCAATCACAACAGAGCATAAGGAAAGAAGCAATACCACAGTAAAGGTAATAAGCACAGAGAGATATCAAGGATGAAAAAAAAAACAACCAACCCACCACTACTCTTTTCTCTGGGGGGTCCATCTTTGAAATGATCTTACCATCGTTCCATGACCATAGCCAAGCCCTGACTTCAAAGTGAGCTTGAGAGCCACAAATGCAACTAGCACAGCAGCTTGTCTTGGGTAGAGGCCAGCAGCAAAAGCCATGGGGAAGAGCATAAAAAGGGGAAATCCAGAACAAACTTTCCCCACTGTGCAATTCTACCTCCCAACAATCACAGTTTGAAGATTTTACAAGTTGCAGGCTTCATCCAAGCATTGCTTCAAAGATCTTTCTTCCATGAACTTGTGCAATCTCCTTTTAAATCCATTTATTCTTCAAAACCTAACTATGGCTCATGTGAAAAAAAAAGTCTTATTTTCATCTGTATCAAGTCTGCCCTTTGGTATTGTCAGTGGAATGTCCTCTACTTCCTATACTGAGAGAAGCTGATTTCTTCTTTCCCTTATTCACTTTCCTGTATCTGTACCATTTATGATTTTATATTAACATATCATCCTCCCAGCTCACCCTTCATCCCATCTGGCTCATTTAGAAAGTGAAAGCTTCAGAACATAGGCAATACTAGGGGTTTTATGAACAGTTCTTTACATGATCTGAGTAAAAATAGTTTCTACTTATTCAACCAGCTATTTTAAGGACACACAGTGTCTGATAGCTTAAAGAGGACTTGGTGGGCAGGGGTGTGGAAGCTGATTGGTTCATTTATTAGATTTCTTTCTTTTAAGACGACAAGGAAAAAAAATCACAACACTAACAAGGATGCTATGACCCCAAACTGTGGGTCTTGACCCAGAGATCCCTCAGCACTTTAGAAGGATTTAATGGCAAAAGCTCTTCTATTTAGTTCCATGAATTTACTCAAAAGTGTTAGGAGAAAAGGTGATGTGACTAGTTGGAAAGATCATCCTGAATACTAATGATCTTGAAATAGAAAGCTTGAAATATGTGACTGTATCTGCTCTCTTGTGCACATAACTTCAGATGCAGGCTGGGCAATATTTTATCTTGAAATTGTGATACATTTAAGGTCCGTGTCCAATAATCACTCACAGATGAAATACATTTCCTCTCACCAAAGAACATATGATTCCAGCCCTCAAAGATCATGACAGAAGACTTTGCTTTAAAATGTACAAAATTTGCCTGAAGAAATATCTTCAAGTAAAACATTTAATAACTGCTATGATGAGTCAGATCTAAAAATAAATTCAGAATGTTTAATGCTAAATATTCAGATCTTTCTTTAATCTCAGTAATTTCAGGAGGCATGTGCGAATCTGTGGAAGGCCATAGGATATGTACACAGAAAAAAATATCAATACTCTAAGTTTTTCCATTTAGATCATGATAGGGGTCTGAAACGTTGTTTTTTCCCCCTACATCTTTTTTATTTTCTTTAACAAGAGATTGCTACAAATTTTCTTAGTATAAAAACATCTATAATGCTAAACTAGAGACTTACTGTACAACTTCTTGACAAGAATTGAACAGAGTATTTCAGGGGAAAAAAACTGATAAAATACAACACTGAAGCCTCCAAATACTGAAGAAAACCCACATTGATCATGGGCATATTAAAAAACTAGATGATGTAGAATAAGTCTCATTTTATACATAGGAATATTATTGACTGGACTTCCAGATGTATCTCATAAGAGGACAGAAATTTTTCTTTAATATATACTAGGTAGCTGGTTAAGTCAAGTGACTTTTTGGAAAAAGAAATCTTTAACAGGCACCGTCAATCAACAGATCGCCTTAAAGTTTATAAATTAATTTATCTCCCAGTAGATCTTGGGATCAAGTCTATCCCAATTTACTAGGCAGCCATATCCATTGCCCAACATGACCAATTGTTTACAAGAGCTAGGCCACTAGTACTAATCAGAAATATTTTATACACAACTTCCCTGCCACTTACATGTGTCGCATACTGTCTTCAACTACTCTGTAAACTACGTAAAGCCAATCTCACACAATTTCACAGCTTGCATAATCCTTAACAAAATCTAGTACCTCCACCCTGCTTTCTAGGATATCAAAACCACTGCCTTTTTCAGAAAGACTAGCGAGCTTATCTGCTTCTTTAGGAAAACCTCAGCATCACTCCACTGTTCCTTCTCTCCCTGCTAAACCAACCCACCTCGCTCCCAGGAAAGTGCTGCATCAACCTTTCTTTGCACCTCACTACAGGACACATCTCCCAACACCTGCTGTTTCAAAGACACTTGGCAAGAAAACGGGCAATTGAGAACACGGAAGATTTTTGCCCTGAAAGGCCTGCCCATGAACAAGAGGTAGTATACTAGGGAGTCATCTGTGGGGTTCGTGTTTAGAAAATCTGAGGAGGTTGTTTATAGAAACACTTTCTCCCGCAGTGCGGATAAACAGCTATTTCCTCACAGAAGTTTCGTGAAACATCCAGCAAATGCTTTTACAGGCAAGAAACAGTGCTCGAGTTTCCCAAGGCTGTCCTATTTCTAACAAAACTGCTTAGCCAATTCATTTATAGATCACACTCCATTCAGTTGCTTTCATCTTCTAATCTCCTGAAATCTGAATATTAATCTGCAAGCAAATTCAGAACAGATATAACATATTTTGAACTTCAGTCACCAAGAAGGATGTTGCCCTGTTAATCTCAAAGGATTGGCATAGCAATTTTACCACATTTTCTAAAAAATCCATACAGATTTAAGGTCAAGTTCTGGATTTAATTGAAGTAACCTTTTGTACAATCTAGCTTTAATGAAGTGCAATGAAGTTAAACTCCACAGGGGCCATTAATCTGAAACACTCCATTAAAACAACTACAAGGGGAGTTTTTAATAAACAGTGTGAACTAATGCCCATGTGGAAAGGTAATTGAGAGGGAACTGGTGTCTGGGCCAGATTGTTATTAAATCCTTATCACAGGTAAAGCTGAAACCCCAAATGGCAAGCTGCCATGTGATTTATAGTGCCCTTCTCTTCCCGGCCTTAAAGAAAAGGCTATGTTTAATAATAAAAAAATCCTGTGACTAAGCCATAAAATAACTGAGCAATTACTTAGAATAATTTATACAGTGCAATACACTGACCTTGCTCTAAGCATAAAATCTACAAAATAACTTCTGTAATAAAACTGTGAACTACTAAAAGGACTAAAGGTTTAACCATTTTTATTGTGCAGAACCTGAGGGTACTATAAATACACATCACGCGCCTAATAGGAGAGCTTAAAAAAATTCATAATTTTTTAATCTTAAGAAAAGTTTCTCTGAAGTCTGGTAGGGCTTTGCCACATCGCAGGCATGCCTACTGTCCTACTTTAAAACATCTTAGCGGGATACTAAAGCCTACACTTTCTAATATTGCATACACTTAGCAGGAAGCAATGCAAAAAGGGACAGAAGACTGATCAGAGAGCTGTTTGGTTTGCAGCGGTATAGGCTATGCTTCTAAGAAGCAAGAAAATACTGTTATCAAGCTCCTGAAAAGTATGATGAAGAACAGATACTTGCTCTGATTTTTTTTAGGACGTCTTTGCCCTAACATCTGTAAACTAAATTGTCTAGATGTAGAAAAGTCTTTAATAAAATATCAGTATCTATTATTGTTCGTATGACTAACAAAATGTGTACAGAAGTCTAGATTCTAGACGAAAACTGCATAAATATATATAACACTTCAATACCTTTTTCTGTGAAAACGATGAATGGAGATTACTTCAGCTCCACATGATGAAATGCATGGCATCACAGAGCAAACTGTAAGTGTACCTAGTACATCACTGACTATCCATATACTTTTTTCTGTGCTTCAAATGTGCGCATTTTCTGTCTAAATGACAGAATTGGGATGTGTTTTTTGACCAGATATACAGTAAGCATAAGAGCACTACAATGAAAGTTTGCCGAGGTCAAGTATAATCAACAGCAGATTACTTCAGCTAAAAAGCAAAGTAACCACTTTTATTTTCAGTCTGGCAATTATCCAGGTTATAGCAGATGCCATCCAGAAGGATATAGACTATGCACAGCATAACTGAAAGACAGAAATTGTCAAAAGGCTCGTATCACACAGGACAAAAAGCTGTTATCTTGATTAATTGGATCTTGGTTAATTTGGCAATGTACCTAGGGTTGGTACACTCAGTTACACAGAAGTTGTGTTGTCATCATCACTGTTGCCGGGCACCTTTTCATCCCAAAGCGGCAGCTGCCATTTCAGAAAAGAGGAAAGAACCTCAAGAACTCCAATTGCAACATACAAGTTAAACTACTCAGAAAAAATATGCCTGTCAACTTACTCACAGGTGCCAGTCCATTTCCAGTGGCTTAATGTGCTCTCTTTTTTGATATTTCACCAAAACACATCTTAACACTCTACCATTAGAAGAAATACCATTCTTTCACACAAGTTTACCTTGTTACTGGGGTGCACGTTATAAATACTATAAGCAAATCTGCACTTGTTTCTAGTTATTGGCACCTGAAATCTACAGCCAATATATACAGTAAATGGAAAGTCTGGGTTGTGAAAAAATTACTCCAGCGTTACTTTACGCTTCCACAGAAGAGGGCAAGTGGTTCCTATGTCTTTATACTTCATTCTAAAAATAGAAATATCATCCAGTTACATCTTGGCAAGTGGACAACTGTCATCTGAATATGGGTAAAAGTGAAAGCTCTGTTTAAAAGCCCTGGAAAGCATGTGACTAAAGTTAAATATATTACTTAAATACATTATTAAATAGGGATGAACTGAAGCGTGTGGTTAAATGTTTCGCTGAACTGTGGCTGAGAAAGGACTATTTCCAGCCTCTGCCTTATGATTTTTCCAATGCTAAGTCTCAAGCACAATGAAGCCATTTCAAACAATTAAATGTGCTTAACTGTACTGGTCTCTTTCCTCAGCCAGCTGATGCTTGTATTTCATTGGAGCCACTCCAGTTCGCACTAGCTCAGTACCTACCTCAACATTTGATTGATTAGGAAGATTCTTACTTTATAAAGTCTAGGAAAAAAAAATCTGTTGAAGTCTTTGAATAAAACTGAGCTACATTTCATAGGGAAATATGCTACAGGATAGGGAGTTTTGGCCAAAAGAGCCTACTAGTGAAAATGCTCTGTGCAAAACAAAATGTTTTTCTTTTCTCGTAATTTCAGAAAATAATGTTTGATTTTTTTAACTGAAATTAATTCAGTTATTCACAAGTTTTAAGAGACTGGACATGAACAGAAAATATTTCATTTCTCACAAACTAAAGGATTTCAATGTTAAATTTTCAGCCTGTTATTTTTGAAAGGAAAAATCAGACTTCTCTGCCAAGCAGGAAAATTATTTCCTTCTCAGCTCTCAGTACTGTCCCCTCACCATCTTTGTTCCTTCCTTACTTCTTTACCGTGACTCTAAAGAACCTCTGCACCATTCACACAGCTCCACTCAGTAATGGGCAGAGTATCTGGCAGTCCTTGCACTGCTGTCTCAAGAAGGGATCTGAGGAAAATCTGAGCTGTTACTTTTTCGGGGACTTGCAAGACTTGTTTGGGATATTGTCAGCAAATATTAAGAATCCTACACTCTCATCCCTAATATTGGCTCTATGTCACATTACTACTGGAATATCATGCACTTCAGCACCACTTTCTTGACTATAAGTTATTGACTAAATCAGTATCTTCTGCCAGTTGTCTTTTTCAAAGGGAAAAATCACTCTCTTTTCCTAGCTTTGCCTAAATTTCTCCAAAGATATTTCCTAATGGGTATGGGTAGTATATTCTATATGTATGGATATATAATATATACACACACACAAGCCCACATCTGTAGGTACAAAATATCTTTAAAAATAAGTTTCATAATGGTGTCCATGTGTGTACGTATGTATCCATAAAAGCAAAATATGCAAACACATACATTTCTTTCAGCCTTAAATAGGTATGTTATTTCCTGAGCTTAAAGCAAATACCAGGCTCCTGAGGAATAACAATGCCGAGTCAGAAGTGAACATACTGAGTATTTAGAACAATTTAGATATCTGCTGTTCTGCAATTGCAGTTTCCTCCCAACACACGCATAATTTTTTACCATGTAAAATTCACTGCCCCTTAACACAAGGAAAATGACCTAAGTTTCAATATAAGCCTGGCTGTTAGGAAGCTCCCAAGACAGATGAATGGAAGAAGTATAAAATTATTTTCCTCTTATAAAATCCCACTGGTCCATTTCTGAAGGGAGCTTGGCCTCTCCAAAATGTTTAAGAGAAAATATGAAAAAAAGGTCTCATTTTTTTGGCAATATCTGCAGAATTATTTTTTTAACCCACTTGCAGAACTCAATGTTGTTTTGTTCTAAGGGGATGTCCCAGCTGAAGCAAGGCTGGTTCATGCAATTCATTATCTGCTAGCTACTTTCATGAGTGATGGACATGTCTTCCAGTTCTGTGCTGTCATGTGAAGGAGTTAGATCCTCAGATAAATTCCAACAAAGGATTTCATTGACCTGACAGTATATTTTATGCAGCATAGCTCCAGAAATGTGTAATGCCTGTAAATACGTGCTGGCCAGTAACGCATTTTCAGAATACAATGTACAATGAAAACAGTGAAAAGGTAAGAAAAATAAAGCTTTATCTGTACTGCCCTCTTCAGGCTGCATTAGTTTTGGGTTTGTTAAACAACACACTCTTCAATGCAGCAGCTCCTTAGAGCCATGCTGAAATATTTTGTTTAATCTGTGCATCTTGCCTAAAAGAAGCCGTTTGATTTAGGCTGATAAAGGAGTGTGAGCTACGGGTGTATGAAAATCAAAAACCTTTTTGATGGCTTCATTAGGAAATACACTATATGAAGCTGTCACTGTTGCAAGCAATCGAGAGATCCACAGTGAAACAAGCTCCTAAGCTTTTTCAGAATAGCAGAAACTTGGTAGCATTCATATCAAACAGCTGTTCCATAATTTAGAAGTGTTTGTAATGAATAGAAAGCTGGAATCAAGCATTTAGTAAATGCATCATTTTTCACCACTCACAGAGTCTACATTTCATAATAATTTTAACCATGTAGAGTAACTTCTTTTTCCAAACAAAAACTTCCATATACTATATGTTCCACAGTGTAAATCCTTCTACTTCTTTGTTTTAAGTCCTAATTAATACTCCTAACTTTTTCCAAATGTGGGTCATTTCGTATTTCTCAAAGTAAAGCTTATTCTCTGATGCAGTGGGTTGATGTGGATGGCGAACTACTCTTGACTTGGAACTTTTTTCTGAACCACCAATTCACCTAATTTCATAAAAAAAAGGTATTCTAAGATCTACAGAATTTTAAATGCCAGGATTATTCTTACTCATTTTCTTGAAAACCGTTGGAGCTTTTACTTTTCTGTGGCATTTCAGAATTTGGTATTAAAATCCCAACCTCAGTCATATAAAAATGTAACAGCAAACTATGTCTTGTGCATAAAGGCTCACTATCTTATATATAATATCTAGAGCAAAATCCTGTGAGACTTGTTCATTGAATTCAAGAAGACCAGGATTAACCATGTAGCCTCTACTAACACAGCCACACCTGAGATCTAATTCACACTCCAAACGCCATCGCAGTATTCTGGCACCAAGTTTCCTATTTTAAGCAACATGTCCTATCTTTTCTGTTCAGCTTTCCCTAATTCACCCCACATTTATTCTGGCTTTTTTGCCAGTAGTTTGGGCTCACAGCTTTAGTTTCTTTTACGATTCACTTTTCTTTCCACCTTATTTTATCTAAATCTCCAACAATTTCTTCCAACATTTCCATCTTCCTTGTTCTTCCCCACCCCTCTGTTGGCATCCATTCCACCAGTCTTCTCTGTCTTTTAAAAAATTTGTCCTTGTCACTTTTGTTATCCTCAGCACGCAGAGTCCGAGCTTGCTACTTCTGAAGGCAGTAAGCTGGGGGAGGATTTGGCCAGTATAAAATGGCCTTACTCCCTTGTTTTTTTTTCACTATGACGTATGAAACACGCATGTAAAATATCACATATAATCATACTGTTTTCTAATATATACATAATATGGGAATCGCACATATAGCAGATGCTCTTCTAATAATCATAATTGTGCTCTTGGCATTAACTCTGAATAGTTGTGCATTTGCTCGTAAGTAGTAAGGCTACAAGTGTGCCAAGGATTTGACTGGTGTTACATATGACCTGGGGTTTTCGATTATGGTGCATTCTTGTGAAAGTTGGGTTTTCTCTGCCACTATTGGGAGGAGGAAAGGGTTAAGAAGTCACAGAAAGAACGGATTTAGAGAAAGCAAAGTTATTTGGATAAAAGCAAACACTCACACAGTGCCTCCATTGCTTTGTTTGTGTTTTCCAGTATTTCTGTCTATGTAGCCTCGTTACTTTAGATCCTAACCTGCAAAGCACTTAACTTTAAGCGTAGAAGCAGGATTAATCACATGCTTAAAATTAAGCACATGCTTTGGTTCCTTATTGAACCAAAAGCCCTATCACCCTCTGACTGACTAAAATGGATTAAAATATAATTGCATTCGTATTTCCGTCAAAGACAGGTTGTGCAAATAATTACAGGCAGTCAGGCTCCTCAAATCAGATTTTTTTTTTATACTTGTTCTTTAAGCATGTTCATCACTTTGGTACATCAAATATAGTGACTGAGGAAGAAAATTAGCAGAAGGGGCTGAATCGGTTAAAAATAAAAAAAAAAAAAGTAGTGCCTTATTATGCTTGCTAGTTTATCATGTGGCTACTTACAGAAAAGAATTTATCACCCACAATGGATATTACTACATGTGCACATGTTTATACATATCTTATAGTCACTGCATTTCTCTTGCTGTTTTAATTCAGTTTTCCAAACATGCCAGACGAACAGATACAAATCGGACCTTGTTTGATCTGATTAGGCTAGAATGGAGAGTTTGATTTCCTTCCAAAGTTTTCCAACAGTTGACCTGAAATGCATCCAAACAACTTCCATCTCTTTTGTTTCCATCAAGCTGTCCCAATTTCCTAATTTCACCAGATCCCACTGTTGCCATGTCTTTGAAGTTTATTTGTTGTTCATGGGTTTTTTCTTTCCAGTGATTAATTTAGCAGACACTCAGACTGAGAGTGATTTTGCATTTGGCTGTAATTTATTGCAGCTAAGAATCCACATGCTCAGGAAGGAACACTATAGTCTACAATTTAAGCATGCAGAGATCAATGTGATAACATCTTTGGCACTGAGTATTGCAGTGGATCACTAATCACCATAGTACTTGATGCTTCTGCAATGTGACTAATTGCAATGCGAACATGTTGTACACAGAAAATTATGAAGACTTTAGTATACTTTGATTGTAGAATAGTGCTAGACCTGATGTGTTGAAAGACTTTGTAATCAAGATTATGAGAACCTGAAGATTTGAAAGGTTATACTCCCTTTCTAACAAATACTGTGTAATTTACCATTGGTATTGTTTCACATAATCAGTCTTGGTTTAAGAAGAAACAAATGAAGTTCATACAAAATACCAAACCAAAAATCATTCGCTTTTAATTCCTTTCACCACATGCCTACAGAGTCATTAGCTTTGGCTCAAGGTAATGAAATTTATATAAATATTGCTAAATATGTTTTCAAAACTCTGTATTTTTCTTAGAGGTTTTTCCAAAAGGAAGAGGCATGGGTCAGGGAGAACTGGTAAAGAAATTGTGCATCAGCCACAAAGTATTTTAGTATCAGAATTCAGGCTTTGATAAGCCTTCTTTTGAGACAGCATTTTGTCTACCTACAAGTCTAAGTAAGTCAGACACTAACAGGCAAATCCTTTGCTTCACATCAGACTTCAGGCTTGGCACATGGATGATCAGGCAAATGTTCCCCAAGCGCCGAATTTCCATTCAGACCAACCCTCAGACTATAATTGCAAGTCGCAGGGCTGCAGGACAACTGCCAGAATGTGGGGGTCTCTGTAAGGGCCAATGTGCCCAGGCAGCACCTTGCCATAGTGTCCTCATCTTCACTGAATCCAAGGGGCCACTCCAGAGCCACACTGACACACAACTTTTAAGATCCCATGCAACTACATGAGGCCCCAGAAAGTTTTTTTTCCTGGCATTTGGAGCTATACTAATCAGGAAATTTGGCACTGAGAGAAGAGTGGAAGGAATCCCACTTCATAAAACAAACTAAGGGAGCACAAGGGAAAACTTCCTACGCAGGAAAATCTCGGACATGCAAAGAAAAGTTTAGAGTTTATTTTAAGCAGGTAATATAGGAAGAGAGACCCAAAAAAATGTTATGTATCAGTTCAAAACTGTGTGAAATATTCAGTTACTGTTTTGATGAGCACTATATATAAAAATCATGACAGACTGTCATGTTCTTACCATTGCAGTAGCAGTGGTGCATGTAGCTGTCCTATCACTCTGTTTGTCTGATGCGGAATTCAAAGCCATTAATCTATCTTTAATAACTCTGTAAAGGTTACTGACATTAGTGGTTCGCTAAATGACTGATACTAGCACATTTAATGAAGAAGAGGAATTGTTTTCAGAAGCAGACAGACATACTTTCCTGATGGCCCATAACTCCTTGTTGACACAGACATAAATGTGTCGCAAGCTCTAAGCTTTAAATTTTAAGACTTCCCTGCTTCTAGGGCCACGTCTACACAGAGATACCTGATCTAGCTTCAAATGCATTTATTAGCAGACTTGACAAGCCAGTGTTCAAAGCCTAAATTCTTTAGCTGATCCTAAATCCCGAGGACAAGTAGTTGTTTTCTCTTTCTTTGCTCTTGTCACCGTCTCTGCTGGTATCTTTGTGATTTCTGAGAACCTAGCCTTACTCTGATGGCAATATTTACAACTGGAATCACAAATGCAACAGAAACAAATGTTGTATGCACAGAAACTTTTCAAGCATAAATTACCCTTTTGTGTCAACAAATTTTCCATTATTCAACTGTCAGCTATGTACCGCATTCTTTTTGGACCTCAAGTGCAGTCCAAAGCATAAAATACAGTGTCCTTAACACGATCAAGGAAGATTTTCCCCCACTCTGGTAGTAATGACACTGTTGGTGAGCTTTTCAATACAATCATGGCACTGTTGGTCACGCCCCTGGAAAAGACAGAGAGGTAAGTGTTTGTCTTTGACTTATGAAGACCATTTAGGGTCAGTAACACTGGGTTTGGCACACAAACAGCTAATATCTATAGCTTTTCATGTCTACAGCAGTCTTTTTTAATGTCACAAACCACTGTGGAATCACCACTGCAGCACATATTCTTTACTGTTTTTATAAGTCACAGTTGTTTTGTGGAAAAGGTTAAGCCTGACACTTGTAGACACCTCATTTTTAAGATGGGAAAACACACTGAAGACATTACCGCCTCCTCTAATCCGCTGACATTCTTAGGCCCCTCTCTCATACTGCCTTTCTTTTCCACACTTCTCTCTCTTCTTCTTCAATTCAGCTTTTGGAGAGAACAAAAAAGAAAATTTTCTATACTTTGACATTAACAAATCTCTCTTAACACCTCACACCTCTTCACTTTCCACCACTGCTTTATGCAGCTAAGCTAAATGTCAGTGGGAATTCCTTCCTCTACTTACTAGATATGCCTTACTGCACTCTTTTCTGATGGCTCAAAGAATAGTCCTTGGCTCAGATGTGACTGATTGCCCACTGCTTTGAAATAATCAGTCATCACCCCTTCCAAGGACTGTCTTCTCAGGGCCATTGTATTTCTTTGATCAAATGGTCACTTTAACCATCTGATTCTTTCTGCAACCTTTCCTTATGGCTCCGCTAGCAAGACAAACTATTCTGTTCACACACAGCAGCTCCCAGAGCTATCTCTGGAATCTCACGCTGTCTGCATTCCAGTTTCTTCATTTGACTTGCAGAAATCTCTAAGTCCAGCTAGCTCCTGGCTGACAAATGAGCCCGATACGGATGCACATGGACAGACACACATTTTCGACAGTCTGATTTGCATTTGGGGAAGAGTAAAACTAATCTGTTTTTGTCAAAGACCGCTTTCAGCAGAGAAGTTTTCCAAGTCACCATACTGGGAGACATTCAATTGGTGTATGTCTGCACACGTGACACTCTACAGGACAGCAAACAGAATAATGCTTACTGCTTTTGTTACCTCTTACTTACATACTTTGCGTGTCTTGAAAATGCAAACCTATATTCTGAAATAAAGCAGGGGATATAGCACATATAATCTAGGAGATGATTCAGACCCAAGAGCAAAGATTGGGAAGAAAGCAAACTAACTTGTTCACATTTTAATGGATCTGGCTATTCCAATCATTCCACCTGCCAGTTCGATATTGCGCAGGACACTCTGCAACACTCCAACATCCTAAGACAGAAATGTCTGTTCTTCTGCTGGTGTGAAATTCCCTTCTGCGGCTCCCTTCCGCTGCTGTAAGTGACATTTCTGGCAAGCACTGTTCTAGACTAATCTTTTGCAAAACCCATCTGCCTTTTCCCCAAAGCACACTAGTGCTTCCTGCTGCCACTCAGGGGACTAACATGGTAAGAAAAATTTCTCTCCTCACAAGGTACATCAGTACTAGAATGATAGAGGCTCTGTTTTTACTCTTCTACGCTCTCAGTTTCCTGCGTGTCTGGATAGATGTTAAGATACACAATACTCCCAACTCATTCATATCCTGAGGTTCATCTTTGTCTTATCGTCTACATTAAATTTACGTGTTCAGGCATCTCTAGACTTAAATAAAAGGAAAACCATTATTAGTGTTATCTAAGTCAACTTCACGTCTTATCTAATTTAGTCTTTAAGCTTCATTGGAACAGAGATCTTTCTCTGAGTTTCCTAAAGGATTTCTCAATGCCAACTGATGTCAGTAATAATGAACTAGAAAACGAGCAATCAATTAACTTTCTCACTACATTACTTTTATTTCTATGAAGGGACTGGGAGGTTTGTGTTCAGCAGGAAAAGCATCACATTCCTTTATCACAAGCAGAATCCAGCATCTGGACTACTAACTGTACTGCCTGACTTTTAAACCAATATCCTGCATGATTATGGAGATATCATATCACTCTTCCTATACAATGGACCATATAGCCCTTCCATTACCTTTCACTCAGAATAAAAGTAAACTATCTATTTCTTGACGCCTGACTAGCCTGAAAATGCACCACTAATAGAGTTTGCTACATTGGTTTCCTGCTTTGCAGGGGACAGAACTGTCCTCAGTTACATACATTTTATGCCTAGAAACCCAGTAAAAAGATAATCTACTGCAATATGGATGTATGTATGTGCAATATAGCAAAAGAAGTCCAGTGTAAACACAGACAGACAGAAACATCAAGCATCCTTAAATGGCTAAGGTGAGACTTCCAAAACACACAGGAGGTTTTGTTCATATTGATACTTCTTTGTTATTATTTATGACATGCAAATTCCCACTGGTATCTGCAAAACTAATTTCATACATAGTTTTTAGCTACGGATCTAACTCCTAAAACACCAGCAGGAAGAGAGGCATAAAAGATCTAATGGCCCTTAGCACATCTGCGCTTTGTCTTTTTTTCCTTTAAAAAAAAAAAGGCACTAAAAAAGGAAACTTCCACTGCTGGGTCAAATCTAGTTATATTCCTGATTCTGTCATACATAACAGAGGGGTTAAGCTCAGCAAAAGAAGAGCAAGGTTCCGTGCTTGAATCAAATGCAACATTTCACTAAAGATTCCCAGGATACCAATAGGAATACTCCTCAGCTATTCACAGTTTTGCATAGCTCTATACTCACAGAAGTATTATGGGCATCTCCATGCTATATACAATGACAATTACACAAGCATATGAGGGAGAATTTCAAAATGTGCATTTGAAGTAAGACAAGACATGCAGATTGATCCCTGCAGTCAAAGTGCTAATAAATAAGAACCCTTAGTCAACTGTGTCACTAACAGTTCACTCACATCAAAGCGGTGTTGAAGAGGACTCCTCAGGCTTTCAGAAGACTAAAATACTGCTGATGACATTTAATCCCTCTGTTTTCAAGAGTAAACACAGGCTGGTGACCAAACAATTAAAACTCATGCATCACTTCATATTTAGGAGGAAAAGTCCTGCTATTTGGAAGGATTTGTAAAGCCTGATGTTTCAGAAGGACTCAATACCAGATGTTCCTGTACTTGTATGATGTTACTGAGCAATGCAAAGTATCACCCACACAATGCCAGGCTTTCAAAACCAACCTGAAATCTCCTAGAGAAAGGCAACTCCCTTTTAAATCAAGACTTCTAAAAGAAGCCATGAGCATGCAGATATTGAGGCACCTCAGATCAGCAGTTACTTCTGAAAACTTTATACTTATATATACTCCTCATGTATATGTGTGTATCTGCAGATACACAAAATGAGTCACATACTTAGTTTCTAGATGTGGTTTTGCAACTGGCACCAAGTGAAGAACACAAATTTCTCACTAGTCTTCTTAAACATGTTGCTCTGAGAAAAAGAACTTACTTAAAACCAAAAAGCTAGTTTTAAATACAAATACTTACAGCTTTTGATACTCCTCAGCTAAATTCTATTGATCAGATTTTTAAAGGCCTGTTTCTGAATTCTATGTCCTTCGGTCAGTAAAATTCTACATCAGAACAACATCAGTTCTGCTTGAATAAGGAATGCAGAGCAGTTCCAACTGCACCAAGTGAATGTAAAAATTACCATCAATAAGCGCCCAAGAGATGCATCTTAACACTAAAGTCAAAACACAGAATGTTCTTCATCTACTAAAGCATACTTTATTCCCCCACTTCTGATGCTACTATAATAGAAACCACTGAGAGGTGGCTTACTTTCTATGCTGAAAAATGTATGAAACTGCTGTTGTTCTGTTAACACTATGTCCTCACACAGATCGCCATGGTGTCTGTAAGAAAAACATCTTAAAATATACAGCAGGCTCATATAGGGAATAGTTGATGACTGGCTTCTGTTATGACCTTTACTTTCTCTTGTGATGTATCACTCAGGAAACTAAATGTCCTAAGAGGCTGCAGCCATTAGGTATCCTGTTGTCCTCTCTTGGAAGAGTTGTATGCATAGATATAAGTGACTGACATGAATTGGGTCATCTTCGTGTTTTTATCCTTTGCATTTCTCTTCATGAGCAAACATGCCAAGTCTCAGTCCACAAATGCAGCTTGTCCTACTTTTTGCCATGCTTTGGTACATTCCTGTTGACAGGCAGAGCATGCAACCAAAATGGTTCCCAAGAGTTTTTTGGGTTTTATTGTTTTGGTTTTAAAACAAGTCTTTGGCTGTTAGAAATAAGACCGGTAGAACGAACGAAGTATAAGCACGGCAGCAGCTTTACCAAAGATGAATGGATGAGTGCAATAATCCCAGTGTCAGGAAGGGGCTCATATGAGCTGAAACTTGCTTAGGTTTGCATTTGTTCCATTTTGAGGGTTGGTTTTTTTTCAGTTTTGTGTGTAAATTAGAATAATAACTCTCAGCAAAATCCCCTAGAAAGCTTAGCCATCACAATGATACCAAAAAAATTATTCCCAGGCACCACTCCTGTACTGGGCCATAGTTATTCTAATGTAATTCAGCAGACCTTGACTGTGACGTGGTACAGTTTATGTAAGTGGAGCAAAGCCCAGGATCACCTAAATGTTACTTGTCCCCAGATCTCCCCATATGCAGAGCTGCAGTGCACCAGTAAAGACTGATTTCCACAAGAGGCATGGGTGAGGTGAGTACTTTTAAGTGGTCCTTTTCCAGAAGATGAGGATTAGTCAGCTAATAACAGTGAATGGCAATGATTCTGTCCTGTAGAATGACATGAACAAAAGGAGCTCGGCCACATACTCAGAAATCAAGCTTTTACAATAGCCTGTAATATTAGAACAGATTTTCAGTTACTGAACAAATCACGTCGGTACTAAAATGACTCCACTTTTGATTCCTCAGTGAATGACTCTAAGTTTGAAATATATGTTAATGAAGTATGTAAACATATCATGGATGCCCTGTTATCCAAAGAAGAACAAAATAAATGAACACACGTTCTCAAATGGTGGGGCCAGTGCTTTTGGGTAGTCATTCATCGAGCAAGTGCCCATTGGGGGGCATTTGGAATTTCATATTTGACGATACTCCTGCAGCGTTTCATTAGTTCTGTTCACTTAATTATGTCTTGTCTAAATGATCACTTTAATTTTTTATAGTACCAGATTCTGTTCAAAGAAGCCAGTCATGCAACACTGAAGGTATACGGGGTGGAATCCCTCTGGACCTCAGTGGAGATTTCAGTGGGCACAAGTGCAATGAAATGATATCAATTTTGCACTACTTTTATACAGAACAGGTGTCTCACTGTAAAATATTCCTACAGGTGCTAAGCATAGGTGAACCATAGAGACAAGACAACGACTTCACTTTAGACCAATTGCATTAGGCAGTATAGGCACAGTTTTGGCACAGCTTGTCTTGCTTTCACAGGGTTACTGCCAACTCCCTGAAAAAAGAAAACCTTTTAGCATTAACTCTTTCCCTATGTATTATCTGGGTACATTATATGCCAGTGAAGAGCCACCTATAAAACATAACCCCCTAGCAGATATGGCTTAAAGAAATAGGGTGTTATGATCACGAAACACTTGAAGTAATCTTTTTTTTTCTCCTCAACTAAAAACAGTGGTGGGGGGTGGGAGAGTCAAGTTTTTACTTATGTGCTCAACCACAAAAGAAGACCTGTCTGCTTTTTCACAAAGCACCTTTTTCCAGATATAGGAGCATGAAAACTAAAATCCAAAGAGCCCAGATGCATGAGTTGAAATTCTGATTCCATTACATGATCATTTTGTTCACCGATTTCAGTGAAGACTAAGTTTTACATAGAGATTACAAAGCTCCAGCTTGTCCACCTTCATCCATAACACTTGCCATGGAACTTCTCAGCCAAATTGTTGCATCAAGACCATAAGCATTATTCAGTCAAGTACTGACAGGGGTGTGAGGGCAAAGGAAGAAAGGAAATAGATATTCAGTGAACCTCCAGAGAGTATGCAGTTCAGAGACATTAATAAGCACAGTGCTGTGGGAAAGCTGAGCAGATCTGTTCCGGCCTCCTCCTCAGCAGTCAGTGGTCTCTCTGTGGACCACTGGCACCCTTCTTCTACCATTTCCTAGGAATGGGAGAACGACTCTGTGCCAGTTCTCCAGCGGGAAAGGACTGTTTGACTGAAAACAATCCTGGTCCTGGGCCTCTCACAGGAGACCACCCAGCACAAAGCCCTGAACAGGCATGAAAGTGTTTAGTCTGTCATACAATTTTTTTCATTTTCATTTGCTTCAGTCATAGGCTGCATTAGTGGAACTCCGATCAAAAAACCCAGTATGACAAGGCTGTTTCTTCAAAACAACTCATATGCTTCAAGGCTTAAATCCAAACTGTAACAGTTAGTATGAACAATGTGAGTATGGTGGTAACCAGTCCAACAGAATACTCACCCAGAAATTGGATTATCTCTGCCTCTGTGTTTTCTTCATAAGATTTTTAGAGGAATTCAAATGCTACAGTTATTGCAAGTCCTTACTCTTTAAAAAAAACTTTGTCTTTTAATTGAAAAATACCATGTACTTTATAGGTCTTTAATTTTATTTAATGCTTTGGGCCCTGAGATGGACTTTCAGAGTTATTTGAATTCAATTACTTGCATAATGAGGATGCACAGTACAAGTAAACTTACTGCTACAACAACAAGGAACTGTAATTAACAAATGTTGTCATCTCTCCCTCTACCTGCATTGTGCATATCTATTTCCCAAGCTCACCTTTTCCTGGTCTGACTGGNCATGAAGGACCTCCTGATTTAAAAAAAAAAGTTGGTCTCTGATTTCTCTTATTTCCAGTAAAAGGTTGTTGGTGGGCATGACAGTTTGCATATCTTACTGTGTTCTTTTTCATACTGTTTTTACACATAACCTTCATATTTTTTTCAGATGGGAAATTCTAAGCTGGGAAGTCTTTCACAATAAGCAAGCCCTGAAAAAGTGCTGTAGTGTCTAAAAAATAGTGTCACTAAATCTCCACTTGTCTTTTCTGACTCCCCTGCAAATAACCTCCTCATTCACATGTGCCTACCATGAGTGAAAAGGTCAGCACGCTGCAGAAACACTGCTTGTGAAGAACAGCTGTCACTGCCTAGCTTGTGAAGTCATCTCTGGTTGCTTGACTTTCAAGAGGCATTACAAAAATCTTAGAACCAGCTTCAAAAGTGCAGTCGCTGCACTGCGCAGCTCTCTGACAATTCCTGCTCTGGCTCTATTTTTACATTAAAGAAACTCAGGGGAAAAAAAAAAAAGTGCTATGGTTGGGGAAAAAAAAAAATCCAAACCACTGACACTTCGGTAGTTACATTTAGCAGCTTCTCAGGGCTTTGATCACCTGCCACCTGCCTGAAGGTGATAAATGGTTAAACACTCCCAGCCAAAAGCAGTTCCTGGGAAGAAGATATTATCACTACAAGAGTAGCAAGGGGGATTGATCATAATGCAGTACATTGAACTGTACCTCTGAGATTTCAGATTTTCTTCCTCAATACACAGGCAACCACAAAAATCAGTTCTCATTGTTTTTAATGACTTTTAGCCAACTTAGATTTTTTTTACCAAGGTTTCCAAGATTTGTATGTGCAGTAATAGAAAAAGAATTACAAGTAGTAGAGAAAGCATTAAAAAAAAATTAAACCAGTTACCACAATATCTACTAAGATATAGAGCTACTAAAACTTGACAGAAAGTGATCACCAGACTTTATCTTCAGAGCAACAAGGGCTCAAATTAACACAGATAAAAGGGTAAAATCCTGATCCAAAGCACGCTGGTGTCAATGGAAAGATTGATCAAACCCTAATGTCTGTAGGCAAAGATGAGACTAGGGGATGGGTCACGGTTCAGGGGATGGATAGAGAAATAAACTACTGAAATGTCAGCCAGAGCACGAAGTGGGACCTCATCAGCTATTCTGCAGTAATTACAGAATCACAGAATCACAGAATAGTAGGGGTTGGAAGGGACCTCTGTGGGTCACCTAGTCCAACCCTCCTGCTGAAGCAGGGTCACCTACACCAAGCTGCACAGGACCTTGTCCAGGCAGGTCTTGAATATCTCCAGAAAAGGAGACTCCACAACCTCCCTGGGCAGCCTGTGCCAGTGCTCCATCACCCTCAGAGGGAAGAAGTTCTTCCTCATGTTCAGCTGGAACTTCCTCTGCTTCAGTTTGT
>Ga0065711_1004935_pt1 | contig 41052 bp, 27 predicted proteins | sample Hoacrofraction12_FD_59098 | JGI IMG/M metagenome (GOLD analysis project Ga0065711, IMG submission 59098) | Hoatzin crop microbial communities from Cojedes, Venezuela - Epithelial fraction 12 v2 (version 2) | ecosystem: Host-associated > Birds > Digestive system > Esophagus > Crop | place...
CGCTCCCCTCCGGGACCCTCCAGCGGCAGCCGGGCCGGGCCGGGGTGAGGCGAGGCCCCCGCCGCGGGGGGCTGCTCGGGCCCTGGAGCGTGGCGAGGCCGGAGGCCTGAGGGCGGGCGGGCCGGAGCGGTGCTGAGGGCAGGTGAAGGCTGCAGCCGAGGACACCGAGCGGAAAGCGGCTTGGCGGCGCGGGCAGCCCCCGCCAGCGCCTCGGCTGCAGGAGGGCTGTCGGAAAAAGTTCGATGGAGGAGCGCACGGCGGGACTAGAAGTGCTGGTCTTCAGGCCCGTCTGATGTTGTGGGTGGGGAACAGACGCAGGGTGTGGGGTTGCCTGATGCCTTCGCTCAGCTGGTGGCGGGGCTGGGAGTGAAATGCTCGTTTCTTGGCGGATTTCATTCTCTCGGCGTAATTGCGTGGCTTCGTAGGAGGTTTCAGCAGTTTAAATCAGTACCAGGCTTGGAGTACCTGAGGACCACCGCACAATCCCCCTTTGCTTCTCACGACCGAGCAGGTGAAGTACCGCTTGATCTAAGGCACAGGGAAACCGGTGTTTTGGTCTCTGAAAGCTTGGTGAACCTCGGGGTGCTTCCACGTGTGGCAGACTGTCTTGTGGAGGTGCCTGCTGCACGTGGTGGGATTTCGAGGCTTTGTGTGCATAGGACAGTTCACACGTTTTGCTTCTGAAAGTGGCCGTTACGCCATGCTGATGATGTAGTCCGCCCCTCTGACTCCTGTTTCAGCTGCGTTATTCCTTGGAAAACTCTCCTGCAATTCGTTTCTACAATACTTTCAACGTTACCTACAGCATGTTTCTCGAATACCTAAGGAAAACTTTGGTTTCAGCACTGAGAGCGTCTGAGGCCACCAATCCCGGCAGCAGATTGGAGGACGTATAGAAAGGAGAAAAATATTTGGTTGGGATGATTGTTGCTCCCTCATGATTAAGGGGCAGAAGGAACTAAGGAGGGAGCACCCAAATTTACACATGCTTCTATGAGAATCCTCCTAAATCCAAACCTTATGCCAAAGCTGTGTATTGCATCAGGTTATTTAAGGCCTCTAATGACTTGCAGATCCTCAGTCAGATTTCTGCTCTTCATTCTTTTCTATCATATAGACAAGTGCAGGTTGTAAAACAAGTTTGGTGTTTTTTTTTTAGAAAAAAAAGCATAGGTAAGGGGAAGTACAAATAGATTTCTCCATGTCCTGTCTCCAGTTGTTCTTGGAATCTAAGACAAAGTCTTCAGTTATGTTTGTGTAACAGATACCAGGTTCTCTACACAGCAATGTGTACTCAGTAACCTATAGCTGGAAGTTTTAAAGAGCTGCGGTGTCCAAGTTTCCTGTTTGTATGCATGATAAAAAAAAGAAAGATCCAGAATAACAATCTGAAGTTTGGTGTGTCCCTAAGTATGCACATTGAAATGAACAGAAATAAAATAGCTTACATCATAAATGAGAAGAGCAAATTATGCTTCTAAAAATGGCTTCTGTGTTTGTATCTCCTCTTTTCTCAACTGGCAAACATTCATTCTTCTTCATCTTGAACTTTCTGTTGTCCATAAGAAATTGAGGATTTACATAACTGTTCCGGCTTTTTGATGTGGTCCTATAAATCCAGTATTCAAGAATGATGAAGAAATCTGAGCACAGATTTTGAAACTGGAATATCCAGAGCCAGGAACTGGCATCTATGCTAAGGAAGCCAAGTGAACACCATTGCACTCTGCTACTGTAATTACATCAGTGGCAGACGTGGACATGTAGCTCTTGGGAAAGCAGTTGCCTGAAGAAGGAATATCTGAAAGCTTTTGCACTCCTGATGAAGAGAGACCTCAGTAAAGAGCAATTTTCCAGCCAATGCTTAGAGCCTGATGGTCTGACACAGTCGTCAAGCAGATCCTCAACTTGCGGCTGATTGTTCAGACTCCTTTATTTTGAATGACACCTTTTTCATTTTTTCTCCTTTAATGTTGCCAATGGAAAACTAAGAGACCACTGTGTAAAGTTCCTCATACGTGTGAAGTTTGGCAAGCCAAAGCAAGACAGGATTTCTTTTTTGTCATATCGGTCAAATTTGTCTTCACATCTTTTGTATCCTCCCTCTCTGTGGGGTTTGAAGCTTTTTCAGAACCCAGGTGGAGACTTGTACTCGTGCTCTTCTTGCAATATTGTGATAATTTTATTACTTGAATTTATACAGCTTTTGCCAGCCTTCATAAGGTTTCAGATAGTCATAAAGAGCAAAGGATTTAGTAAATGCATTCTAAAACATTACATGTTGTTTGTGTGGTAAGAAAACCAATGATAACTGTATTTGTCTAACAAAAAGCCTCAGTGACCAAATCATCAGTTTTCTCCCTGGCATCTTGTCTCACTTGCCAAATGTCCGAGTATACAGAAGTTAGCAACAGAGAGTGGCCATGCAAGACGCGTCAGCATGGCATAGATGTATCAAAGGAAGTAACAGACTTTTTTGCACCAGGGACAGAGAATGATGCAGCTATGGCCAATGTGGTGTAAGAGGGATCCCCTTCAGTAACAACATGTGCCATTAATATTATCAGTGATACTTTGCAGTGATACACAAAAGTTACCCCAACGCCCCCTCCTGTCACGCAGAAGGAGCAATCAGATTTTATTCAGGGTGGTTCCCACAAACCCGGTTTGCGAGTCCTTGCCCGGTAACAACCAAATCTTTCTGCAGTAAACCAGGCTCCTTCCACGGGACCTCACCTGTCTTCCTACCTTGGTACTGGAAGCTTAATTAACAATTTCAAGTGAAATTTTGTCCACAGAGTTCACTCGACCTTCATTCTTTCTGTTGCAGGTTGCATACCTGTTCCTTACTTAGTTACCGAGACTACCAAAACTGTGAATAAATTCCTCTATGGCAGGATTTTGTTTAAACAGCGTTGGGCACAGTGTGCTGTTAGGGCGCAGCCTGTTTCACCCGTGGGGCTGTCTGTACACCACATATCTTTTCCTTAAGACGCCATGCATTGAATTGAGCAGGATACCTGCATGATGACTCCGAAGTGGGATGTTTTATTCTCAGTCTCGAGAATGTTCTTTGTGATGAGCCTCGCGATGCTGGCTGGGCTTTTTTTTCCCCCAACAGCTAAGAAATTTGAAAAAAGTAATGGCTTCTGACTCATAGTCACAGAGAAAAGCGCCGAGGTGAGTTAAGCCTTTACAACCTCCCACTGTTTGTTACCACTCCTTTGCTGGAGGTAACCACCAAACACCACAGTGCGGTGAAGAGACAAAGTGCCTCTGCCTCAGCCATTTGAAATAAATAGATGCCCTGGGGCGTGCATAGGTCATTGACAATTTAAATTCAGATGATCCATGGCACATGCTCTGCTCTGTCAGCTCAGTTACAGGGGCTGCAACCTCCAGCAAAGGGGCAGAGCAGACCCGCACATGTCCTCAGGGCCATGTGCCAAAATGGCCTCGCCATTTGATAGTTGTACCAACACAGTTTATTCTGTGTAATCAGCCGCCATAGCTGCTGAAGAAATATCATTTTAGTCACCAGTGGCAGAAGAAGTGTTGATGGGTAGCGGTGTATATATAGTGTGATCTCTACAGTGAAGATGAAAAAACCCCAACTTTTCTAAAGGCTACAGTTTTGTGAGAATACTGTGAATCCAGTGAGACCACTGCCAGAACTCAGGGGGAAAATGGATTATAAGACAGGAGTTAATAGACTTGCATATCTTATTTCCAGAGAGCTCTCTACAGACCTCAGTTCCACTGGCAGGTACATCTTTCACTAGATCGGGTCCAATCTGACCTTGAACACTTCCAGTAATGGGGCATCCACAAGTTCTCTGTGCAACCTGTGCCACTGCCTCACCACCCTTACAACAAAGAATTTCTTCCTTATGTCCAATGTATATCTACTTTCTTTCAGTTTAAAACTATTACCCCTTCTCCTGTCACTACAGGTGCAGGCCTTGGTAAAGTCCCCATCTTTCTTACAAGCCCCCTTTAAGTACTGAAAGGACACAATAAGGTGTCCCCAGACCCTTCTCTTTCCCAGGCTGAACAACCCCACCTCTCTCAGCCTTTCCTCACAGGAGAGGTGTTCCAGCCCTTGGGTCATTTTTGTGGCCCTCCTCTGGACCCGCTGCAACAGATACGTGTCTTTCTTGTGCTGAGGGCTCCAGAGCTGGACGCAGGACTCCAGATGGGGTCTCACCAGAGCAGAGTAGAGGGGCAGAATCACCTCCCTCAATCTGCTGGCCACGCTGCTTTTGATGAAGCCCAGGATAAGGTTGGCCTTCTGGGCTGCGAGCACACATTGGTGGCTCATGTCCAATTTTTCATCCACAGGTACCCCAAAATCCGTCTCCTCACGGCTGCTCTCAAGCCATTCACCCCCCAGCCTGTATTGATACCAGGGGTTGCCCTGACCCAGGTGCAGTACCTTGTACTTGGCCTGGTTGAACCTCATAAGGTTCACATGGGCCCACTTCTCCAGCTTGTTCAGGTCCCTCTGGATGGCATCTCCTCCTTCTGGCATGTCAGCTGCACCACTCAGCTTGGTGTTGTCTGCAGACTTGCTGAGGGTGCACTCGATCCCACTGTCTGTCATTGATGAAGATGTCAAACAGCGTTGGTCCCAGTATGGACATTTGAAGAACACCACTCTTTACTGGTTTCCGCCTGGATATTGACTATAACTCTTTGGACATGGACATACAGCCAAATCCTTATCCATCTAACAGTCTATCCATCAAACCTGTATCTCTCCAATTTAGAGGTAAGAATGTTGTGGGGGACCTTAAAGGCCTTACAGAAGTCCAGTCAGATGACATCAATAGTTCTTCGCTTGTCCATTGATGTAGTCACTCAATTGTAGAAGGCCACCAGGTTAGTCAGGCACAATTTGCCTTTGATGAAGCCATGTTGACTGTCCCTAATCACCTCCCTGTCTTCTATATGTTTCATCATGCCTTCCATGAGGATCTGTTGCATGATCTTACTGGGTACGGAGGTGAGGCTGACAGGCCAGTAGTTCCCAGGGTCCTCCTTTTTACCCTTTTTAAAAATGGGCATGGCATTTCCCTTTTTCCAGTCACTAGGGACTTCGTCTGACTGCCATGACTTTTCAAATATCATGGAGAGTGGCTTGGCAACTACATCAGCCAATCTCCTCAGGACCTTGTGATGCATCTCATTGGGTCCCACGGACTTGTCTATGTCCAAGTTCCTCGGGTGGTCTCGAATTCGACCTTCTCCTACAATGGAATGGACTTCATTCCCCCAGCCCCTGCTTTGAGGTTCAGGGGCTTGAGAGATGTGGTAAGAGAGATTACCATTGAAAACCAAGGCAAAAAATCCTGTTGAGTACCTCAGCCTTCTCCATGTTGGCTGTCACCAGTTTTCCCGTCTCATTTATCGGGGAGATACCTTTTCTTTCATATTCCTTTTCTAACCAACCTACCTGTAGAAGCCCTTCTTGTTCTTCACATCCGTTGCCAAATTCAGCTCCAGCTGTTGGTTAGCTTTCCTCATCCCATCCCTACACATGTGGGCTGTGTCTCTATATTCTTCCCAGGACACATGTCCCTGGTTCCACTACTTGTTCATTTGCTTGTAACACTTTAGTTTGACCAAAAAGTCCTTACTGAGCCATGCCAGTCTCCTGCCTTCTTTGCCTGATTTCCGAGACATGGGAATCAAGAGGTCTTGCACTCTAATGTCCTTAAAAAGCTGCGAGCTCTGTTCAGTTGCTTTGCCCCTGAGGGCAGTTTCTCAGGGGCTCCCATCCACTAATTCCTTAAACAACTGAAGGTTAGCTCTCCTAAAATTCAGCCTCCTGATTCTACTCTTCACCTGGCCCATATCACTCAAGATTGCTAATTCCACTTGGGCATGATCACTGCAGCCCAGGCTGCCACTAGTCTTGGCATCTCTAATTAGTTCATCTGTGTTGGTGAGCAGCAGGCTCAGTGATGCTTCTCCTCTGGTTGGGCTGTCTATCACCTGGGTTAAGAAAATATCGTTGATGTGCTCTGAGAATCTCCTGGACTGCTTACAGCTTTCTGTGCTGCTTTTCCATCAGATGTCAGGATGATAGAAGTCCCCCGGCAGGATCAGAGCCTGCGAACGCAATGCTCCCTGTAGTTGAAGGAAGAATATCTCATTGACAGCCTCCCCTTCATCAGGCAGCCCATAGTTAACACCAAGCACGAGGACCCATAAGCTCTCAACCTGTTTGTCACTATTTTTCAGCTCCTTTTTTTAATATAAAGGGCAACAGCCCCCCCGCCCTTCCTTGCCTGTCCCTTCTGAACAGTTTACAGCCACCAAGAGCAGCGCTCCAGTTGTGCAATTCATCCCACCATGCTTCAGTGATTAGATCATAGCTTCCTAGCTGCACAGTGGCTTCCAGCTCCTTCCTGTTTGAAATTCTAGTGTCTCTGAAAATAACCATCACAAAGACCAAACCAACTGAAATAGTGAGAAGTTCCTGTAGAAGAAGTGGATGGATTTTTTGATCAAGTAATCCAAAGTTTGGCAAGCTGCTGACAGTTTATCGTGGAGTCTGAAAGTCCTGAGGACCTGGAGAAACAGGTTGGGTTGCCCAAGAGAGAGACATCCTGGCATAGCTGGGAAGCAGGAGGGTTTACTTTGGAAACCTGCCATGTTTCTTCTGATGGATTCAGCATAATCATGCTCTTCTGCAAGACACTTTGATTTCAACAAATTATCCATTTTCCCAGAGTGAAAAATACCGTGTTGAAAAACTCCAGCAGGATGTCTCCTGTGTGATTTAGGCACTTTAAAAACTTTTCCCAAGTGTGTCTTGTTTCTCCTGTATTGCAAATAGGGCTTCATCAGCACATAATTAGTGCTGGAGAAAGCCTTAGAAGTTCTCAACCTTTCAGATAAATACTCAAATGTGTGTTGACTTCTTCAGTACTTTAGGACCAAAAAAAAAAAAAGCTTCTGTGTTCTTGATCCAGGGTTTTTTATAAGGCTGAAATTTGTGAAATAATAGCATTTCATACTCTATTCTGGCATTTCTATCCCCATGAAATTTTTGATTCAAACTGTTCAATTCTCACACATTCTCACAGTATCACATATGAGCAATTTTCTGAGGGTGAGAGAACTCACTGCGGAACAAACTGTGGCTGTGAGTAAACAACAGGAAAAAAGCCTGTGATTTGCTGACAATAATATCCTTGGCTCAGATCTTGAGACCTATTACGCTAGTAGCCAGAGAAAACGGAGATGAGTCCAACATGGACTTCTGTAATCCATAGCCCCCTTCAGGTTGTATAAATGTCATGATTTTGCATGATGACAAAGTTGAAAGTCGAAGAAAAGAGCAGTAGCAACTCCTCATGTGGTTGCAGAGTCAGAAGGCAGCGTACAACCTAGCAAGAGGAGGTGAATAGATAACCAGCTTTCCCCGGGGATGGGGTTTTCAGCGGGCAGTCAAATTCAGGCACAAGTCAAGTCATGCCTTGGGCCATGGTCCCTCTGGTAGCTGTGTACCTGTTCCTTTCCAGTTCCTGCATTAGGGCCCTTTATCAAATCTTATTACCACATCTCTGACCACCACTTCACAAAGGAACCCATAAGCAGAGTGAGAGCACACAGGTTGAAGCTCTGGTACGTGGCAGTCTGTGCCGTCTCGTTGTCAGCAGGCGAACTGGGCAGTGGTTGGGCACGGTTTGGGGGATGGCGTGGGCTGGTGACTTGCTATGAGACAGTATGGACGAAGCCACCCTTTTTTAGTTGTGGAAGAGGGTTTAGCAGTATATGCACATATGTATACACTATATAGCTGTATTTCGTCATGTGTATGTGTGTTGCAGCTTCATTAACCGGGGAATTTTTTTGCCTCATAGTGTTCCATCATTTCAGCGAGGCATCATTTGTAACATTTATTCTTGCTGGTGCATTTCTGATTGTGGTACATTAGGAAATGTTTTTCATTGTCCATTTTCTTTGATAACACACGTTACATCACAACGTTATACAAACTATGCTATGCCACTTGCCCTTATGTGCCAAAAAAACAGGCACTGGCCCATTTAATTACTTGAGGGATATAACCTCAGAGGCTAACAAGCAGTCTTTAATGCATTTAAACTCTGATATCACAGCATGTTGTATCTAAATTCTGTACTGACGAAGATGATCACTGGAGCAGGGATGATCAGGGAAAATGCCAAAAAGAGGGTTTCAAGGGCTCTTTTTGCAGAGGGTGCTGTGAAGGCTTTTATAAAAGGGTAGATAAATAGCAAGAGGCCAGAGTATGTATAAGAACAGACAAAAGCCTTGTAATCTGCTATTTTTCACTTGGACTTTGTTGTCATTTGCTAGCTAACCCCGAACAGACCTTCCTTTTTTTCTGCGTATCAGCAATGTGTAAATAAATCTCTCAGTGCATTATATAAATAGACACTATTCCTTCTTTACAAATGACCTTTCTACTCTCAGCTTGGTTACACAAAACATGAACCATGTCCAGGTGGAGGTCATAGGATGTAGCACCTTTGAGAATCCATCTAAGCATCCACACAGCATGAAGTAAATGTTTTGGTTCTTTTTTTTCACAGCCCTATAAGCAGTTTTCCCTAAAGCATCATGTATGCACAAGAGGCTATGGTCCAGCAGTGCCAGACCTGTGATATTACATGAATTTGGTGATATTATGGCTGACATAAGGCCGGTTTGAGCCTGCCCAGGAGTCCATGGGGGCAGAAGCTCTTTCTGTGCATGCCACCTCCCCACAGACTGCTATGTCCCCTTATACTGAAGGTGTAGATGGGGTGTCCTCTCTCAGGAGACCAAGGCAGAACAGTTAGCAGCTGATGGGAAATTTGAGGAAATCCTACTGAGTCATACAAATGAGAAAAAGTGCCAACATTCAGATTAGCTTTTCTTGGCTTGTGTTAGAAAGGAAAAGGCTGTGGGAGGTACTGCTTTGTTAGGCTGAATTTTGTCTACAGTGTAGAGTGTGCTCAAGTCAGTGGGGCATCGTTAGTAACATCCTGAGGAAACAGCTTCGGGGTGGGGGTGGTTTTATTGCCCATCTTCTGTGATAACACAGATCCTATTACAGCCCCAAAGGTTAATTTCTTTTGAAAGTCTGAATTATGCAGTATTAAAGGTACACAGACAATTTCTTTCAGAACACTACCTTTTTTTGAAGCATTTTTAGGCCCAGCCAATTTCCTGGAGTCGTGTTCCCAGGAAGTTGACGAATAGGAGTAGCTGAGGTAGCCAAGCTGTAATGTAAGTGTACAGTGTGGCTGTATTGTTCATGTGAAGAGTATACCCAGTAAACTACTTTGGATGCTGAGGGGTTAGTCTCATGATTTTATCCACCCTGGACTGTGAAGTCCACCTCTGACAATGAAGTAATGATCTTCAGTTCTGAAGAACAGAAAAGTCAGAAGAGTGGATCTTAAGTGCTTCCTGCACTGTAACGTTTCTACTGATATTACTGAGTTTTCTCTTCATTCCCTGAGCCAGCTAAGGCATGCTTTTGGGCTATCTGCTCATTTCAGAAACTACCAGGCAACAATTTGTGGAGCAGGAGGTTGCAGCTTTCCTTCACCCAGTCCCAAGATGCTGCAGGGCTGACTGCTGGCCATGCAGCCACTGGAGAGGGAAGAAGCCCAGCAATGCTCACGGTATTTCAAAGGGGAGCATCGACTGGTTCCTGTGGTGACTGCACACTTGTCAGAATTCCCTTTAATATTTGGTTACAGAGCTCAACAAGACCATCTAACTGGACATGGTACTGTGACATTTTTAGCAATTTAATTTACAGAGCCTTGGAGACTTATTGCATTGTAAGAGCTTTGAAATTGGTGCTGTAACATACTTTGATTTGGTTACATAGACTGGCCTGGGAATAGAGGTTTTATGAGATAATTTTCTAGTGCTAATGGGCTTTGAAAATATGACTTCTAGGTGGTGGGAGATATAATCTAGCAAGATCCCGCAGTCTAACAGTTGTAACAAGGATATAAGAGGATCCCACCTAATTTCTCATAAGGGGACCAACTAACATAACCTCTAAAAGAGAATGCAGAAGTAGTGGGGCCTAGGATACCTTTGGAAGATACTGAGGACAGGATAGACATTCAACATCATTGTAGACCAGGGTACCATCTGCACGCTTAGGAACGTTAAGATCCAATTTTCAATATCACCATGTGTGGAGAGGATAATAATCTTTCTTTGCACAGTCTTTTTAATCAGTCAGTTCCTACACAAACTGTCTCATGTAGTCTGTGTAGGTGTGGGACAAGGTCTCTGTATTACATCTATGCTGAAAGGGAGGTATCTTTTTTGTCTGTGAACTAATGTAACAATGACAATCATCACTGGTGGAATTTGTCCAGAAATGTGGCCTCAAAATCTGTCTTTATGCAGGTTCAAAGACTCTGATATTCTCAGCATTGGCATAAAGAAGCAGGGATTCTGTTCTTCCAATCCCTAAGCAAAAATTGTTTTCTCCAGTTTACAGAGGCATTTTTCTACTCAGTTATTTTGCACTTCATCCATATGAACCTTGTTTACCAATTTAAATGCATAATAGGACACAATTTCAATAACTAATTTTTGTATGTTTCTTCACAAAAGTCAGGTATGATAACATTTCCTTGGAGAAGGTATATAAGAAGTCAATAAAATATGTGTAACACAATAGCATCAGTCAAATAGACACAATTACTGAGCTGTTTAAATGCACACTCATTTCATGTATTTATGCTTTCATTCTTAAAGAAAACAAAAAGAACTCAAACATTATTATTTTTATGCAAAGGAAATACACTCATTCTCATCCTTTTAAGTTAATGTTCACCATCCTTAAATGTAAATTAATAATTTACAACTCTGTAATTACATTCAAATCACTGAGGGAAGTGATACCTCTGGTTTTCTTCCAGTTCTTTTTAATGGAGTCTGTAGCTGTTATAATCATGACAGATGTTACACTTTGAATATCACTATTGTTCCAATACCCATGCCTAAATTTGCAGAAAGCTTGAAAGAGAAACAATGGGGTGTGAATTCCCCCATTTATTTCAGTTATGCATTAAGTGAAAAGCCAATTTAAAATTAGCTTTAAAAATTAGTACTGATAATTATGAGAAGGACATATCTTACAGTTTCTTCCAAAGTAAATCTAATTACAGGAGGTCTGTGTGGATATAATGAAGAACTATGCTAAACATACAGAAGATTTGTATGTTAAGGTCTTTAAGAACGTATTGCAGGATCTGTTGGGAAGATCATAACTGGTTTTATTGCATCCATTTAGCTTGAAGACAGACCCAGCTTTTGTCAGTTTGGGAAATGCTCTATCAGATAATGTGTAAAAGACTATGAGATCATGAACTATTGATAAAATGCAGTTTTTACATTGGTAAGGTAGCTGAGATCTTCACTGTGAGCTGTAAATTCAGGCAGTGATGCACTGAACCGTACACGTAAACAAAAATAAATTCTCCTCTGTATCTGTAAATTTCCTTCTCCTTTGCAAACCAGTGCTGTAGTCCCAGATTTAATTAAAACAGTGATTAAAGTATCTGTAACTGCACACTCAAGCATAATCTATAACACACTCCTTAACCGCAGAAATGCATGCCTGTCATATTTCTGTAAACCTTTTGCTTTCTCCTAGAAGCAGGCAAGCCAGTGTTTCATCTTAATGATGAACACGGGCTGGACTGAAACATTATGTCCCAGGTCCGAGGAGAGCGTGAGTAGGTATTTCTAAAAGCTGTGTGTGTGGAGTACCTGCCTGTTCTCCTCACAAGGAGCACAGTATTTTTCTCACTCTTGAGCACACTGCTGCCAATGCACAAAACCAGGACTGGGGTTTTCACTGTTGTGCGGTGTTGTACTTACGCCTTGAGTTTGATTGATTGGTATTTGCAATGCTGAGGGGTTTTTTTATTGTTTCTTGTATGTGTGCTAATGATTGTCTCCAAGCGACACCATTTGCTTGACTGAGATCCTGCCTTGGTGCATAAATGAGAGACATAACCTTTTTTGTGGGTCTGTTTCGTACCACTGGCGGCAGTGAGAACTGTGTCATTAATTTCAGAGGGAAGGGAATTGGGACCTGTAGAATGACTTAAGTTTTATTGAATATTAAATAATGTTCCTTAACAACTTTCTCTCATTACTTTTCTGTTTCCTTTGCCTTTGTCCCCAGCTTTTATCCTCTTCTTTTCATAATCATAAGAAACCAAATTAATCTCAGGTGTAAGACTAACAAACCAGCTTTGAATTTCTTTGACTGTTCTGGCTCTTAATACTTTGAGCCCAGCAGCGAGAGCCGGAGACTCAGCTGAGATATTGGGTGGCTCATTAATATGGCAGATCCATCTCCCACTCAGTCTCAGATCTCCACATGTAAAGACACATCCTCTTGTATCATGGCAGGTATCCATTCACTCGTGAATCACCTTATTTGCTTTTTGCATTAGTAATGCTACAGGTCATATACTTTGCTTCCAATAAAAATCACTTAGTCTCTCTGTAAGTAGCTATGTCATCAAATCCTGAGAGAGTAGGAGGGAAGGGACCCAAAAGAAGGGGTTAAAAAGCAATTCCTCACTCAGAGAAGTAAAGCAATAAAAACAGGGTGCACAGCTGGCAAAACTGTGGCGAGAAAAAGACAGGAGGATTAAAAAAAGGTTAATCTCCAGAGTATAAGACTACAACTGAGGCATGAAAGTAGTTTCAAAATAGCTGAATAAAGGGAGAAGTTAAAATAATGAAATGATAAATCCACAGGGACAAACTACTAAACTCTGGTTAGGATCACTGAAAACAGATCATAAGCAGAAAAAGCAAAACACACAAAAAATGTCTATCTGTAAGCCAGAACAAATAATCCGGATAACAACTTGACACGCTTTTCAAATTTTTTGAAGGAAGGAAAATGGCAACAGGAACAGTGAGAGGAAGAATTTTAGAATCTGATAGTGGAAATGAAAGGTTTCTCTTCAACAGTTTCTGTCTAATAATCTAAAAATTTTGCTGTTCTAAATATAAACCAGGCAATATAAATTTAAATTCAAATGACAGCAAACATAATTTGTTTTAATTTGAATTGATTTGCATTGTATATGCGGTATGTGATGGCTTTATTCAAAATAGTAATCTGTCTCTGTGGAATCTTTGTAATTTTTGTTCTTTTGTAGCCAGGTAGACTGCAATGCGGTGTCTTCACAGAGAGGTGGCAACTCCGTGCACCGCTGCTTTAGCAGAGGTGGAATGAAGCCTGAAGAGTCCCAACCTTGTACTGACAACAGAGCCTTGTATTAACAGAGCATAGGTATTCTCCTGTACCTCAACAAGAGTTTGTATTTCTGGAGCAGGGCAATCTGGTTCGCAACCTTGCTGTCCCCAGTATATTTTTGTATACATGATAGTAACAAAACATAGGATTGCAACATCCAGGTCACTCACCTGTCCTCATCCATGGAGTAGGAAAATCTCTTTATGCTGGAAAGCAGCAAAAACACCCAGGTAACATTCAGTTTCAAACTCGGCTGCCTGGATTTCAGAGTCTTTAATGACATTTAAGCCTAAATACCTATTATAGTCACTGGAGCCTACTCAGCTTCCATGTGCATTTATTTTAGGAAGAGCTGAACAGCTCTCCAGACTAAGTCTAGACTCTAGACTTAGCTGCCTAAGATCTTGATTGACTATACAGGAGTTCAGCTGCCATGCCAATGTATGGACACCTGTGTGTAGGAGCCTGAATCTGCAAGCTAGCATCCTGCTCTTGGGGTGACCTAGTGCGGGCAGAGTCCCCTGGGAGCCGGCTGGGTGGACGCACGGCATGCCTGGCATTTTGGCCTTCAGCTGCCACCCAAGCTCTGCCGCTGCCGTCCCACACCGGGAGGCTGCATGGCCCCCACCAGCGGTCAGCAGGCTGATGAGCTCGGTGGGGTTCGTTCTTGTGCTGGGATCATGTGTACGAGGTGCCTTGCGTAACGAAGAACTCAGCAGGCACCATTTTACTCAGGACTGATGTCTGCTCTCCCTGCTGAGGGCAAACATACTGGCTGAAGCCTCTGTGTTTTATAAGCCCTGCACGCAAAACATCCCACTGTCATTCATCAGACCTTCATAATTTCTGCTAAAAAAATAAGCTGGGCCATTGGAAAAAAAGAAATAAAAGGTTAGGTCATTCATTCTGTTAAGGACTAAGTATAAAATCCATGACTCTGTTATTTGACATCCAGTTCACTTCAAGTCTGTTGGCAGTGCTCCCTCCTGTATTCCCTGAACGTGTTCCTACAAACAAGTTTTCTGAAGGGGTGAGGGCTGACACAGAGAGTTTAGAACTCAGCTGAGAGAGGAGAGTTAATTTTTGTATTTATGGTTGCAAGTATTTGCTGCTGTGTCTAATACGACGCCCGATCTAAAGGATATTGCCTAGCTTATGAAGTAGAAACAAGTATTACAGGTCCAATTCCTGTTTTCATATTAAACCCTTACCAAATAAAAAAAAAAAAAAAAGAAAAATATTCTTGAGAAATCAAAAGTCCTGGAATGTTCCATGTCAAGCTGATCCGATGCAGACAGTACAGACTGAAGAGAAGAGTTTTTGCACTTGCGGTTTAAGTAGGATGAGGTTAATATGGTCTTCCTAAATGTAATCTCTTTCTACAGTTGCAGGATATCGTGTTTCTAATTCTAATTACAGGGATGGGTGGGTTGGATCACTAAAATTTAGATTTGGGTTAGGGTGTGGATTTATAGCGCTGCTCCTCCCTGTAAGGGCTGGGAGTGCTTGTGTCTGGACTCATCTTTTTAATTAATTCGCAGTAATTAAAGGGTGCTGTGTGGGATGGGTCTGAAGAGAAACACAATTAAAATGTAATGCTTCTCCTTTGGTATCTGCATCCTTATTTATTTTAAACCATCTTCAATGCTCTGGTGAGTTTCAGTCTTCCTGTATCACGTGCTGTGCAAGCAGAAATATGCGAGTGAACTGTTGCCAATGGCTCTGAGCAAGCATGGGGCATGTTTCAGATTACACTGTGTTTTCTTGTTCGGATCTGATCTCCTAGCTAGGAGAGGCTGAGAAAGGCAGCTCTAGGGGATTTAGTTCTAGCAGCAGCACATGATCCATCAATCGCGTGATTCTCACCACAGAGGACTAATGGGGAGGGTGAAGCAAAAGCGAACGCTGCCTTGGGGAAGCAACAGCAGTTCCTTCTGCTCGTGGGGCCCTTCCACCAGCTGGACAATTCATGGCTTCTCCCAGGTTAGAAACCTACTGCTGCCCGAACCGGGATGCAGCTACGCAGCTAGTGATGAGCTTCCAGCCTGAAGTCTTCTGCGGAGTTTGCATTGGCAGCGCCTCTGTCAGTCTGCTCCTGACCATCCTGCAGCTCCTGCCGAAGAAGGGACAGAGCCTGCGGAAGATGCCCAAAGCCTCCTCCTCTTCCACCATCCTTCTCCTTATCTCCATTTGTGACATCCTTGGTGGCTTAGGTAAGCGCCAGCTTCACGTCCCTCACCTTTGCTGTAGCAGGCTCTTGTTGCTCGGAGGTGCCATAGCCAAATGAAGTTGGTGAGTGGACAGCAGAGATTTCTGAAGGAAATGTGCTGTATGTATTCACGGGAAGGTTTGGGCTCAGTGAGATCAGAAAATGACGGGCCTCTGGGGGAGAAAGGTCTTCTTTAGCAGTTATAGTTTAGAAGTAAAAGCTCTTGACAAATCTACACCAAAATCTCTGCTTTAAAACAAATTAAAATCCAGAACAATGTCTGGTTCTCAGAGTAAGGCATAGAAGAGGAGGTGAGGCAGCACATTTAAAACTAAAGCTGACATCAAACACGTAGCCAACTCTTAGGACTACATTTGAAAAACACTTCCTATACGTCTTTAAATCCTCTCAGACCAAGTTTGCTGTCTTGTTCATGTGCCAGCCACTTCTCTGGGCACATCGAATCGACGGCAAATGAGTTTGAATTGCAGCTGTACGCAGATCATGCTGGACACAGGCTTTTGAAATGAGAGTGAGTGAAGCTCCCTTATCAAGGAAAACCTGCTGCCCGGCTCCTGGCTGATAGGCTGGAGAAATAAAACAGAGAATAAAACAAAACTCATGAGTCAAAATGAAACTAATTTGTCTAAGTCTGTTCCATCAGTCTATGGCATTTAGTGCCAAATTGGGTATAAATTAGCATGACACATGCTATGAAAATACAGGATGAGTTTTTTTCTACAAAAGCATTTTTTTTCTCACATTAGATAACAGAAGTAGTGCTGTTTTGTAAGTCTCTCTCGCTGTCTGGGAAGGGAGTAGGTTTTTAGATCTTTTTCCCCATTCATACTTTGCCAAATTCTCTCACGGTATGTAAGAAGTACTGGTATTAAAATAAATGATAAAGGGGGAAATAACGAAAGAGATGGAAAAAAAGTGTATGCATTCACCTGGAAAAGGTCCTTTCAGTCGCATGAGGCCAGCAATAGAGAAAGATATTTTTCTCGCTTTCACTGGGAAGTTCAAACTATTTATCCATCGTTGTCTTTGAATCAGAGTCACTTCAGTGTGTGGGAAACTGTTCTCTCTTGGTGGGAAACCTGGTGGGTTTGTTCTGCTCTGTGTTACTGCTTTAATGCCAGTTTCAAGCAAACCCAGAAAATCTCACTAACAGACTGTAAGTTCATTTAAAAAAATGAGTATTTTTCTCACCTAATTGCAAAGTCCTGCTTTGTTCAGTCCTGTGGCAGAGAGGAAAGAGCTGCTTGTATAAATGAAGACAGGGAGAAGTGGGAAATAATAACTTTTTTCTGCAATGAGGGATTAAAGAGAAATGAATATTAGCATGTGAATATATACCAGTAAAACCGTAAATAGTTACTGGTTTATGTCAAGCTGTTAAATGCGACCCAATTCGTTTTAGGGAGGTGTGTGACAGTATCTGTAGGTAAGTAAAATTTTAAGCTACACAACATTTCAAGTCCTGGCAGCTTCAGACTCTTGGGGCTGCTTTTCCCCGAGCGATTACACCAACATATGAATGGTGCAGTTGTTCCTGCTCTGCTCCGCTGCAGCCGCAGCCTTGCTGCGACCGCGCAGAATCTGGGCTGCGACGTGGAGTACGCGGCTGGGAAGCGGCATGTGACTCAAATCACACGAGCAGATTCAAAGCCTTAATACATCTCTTTCCTTTAGGTATGATCTTCAGGTCAAGCGTGTGGCTAGGCTTCCCAGGCTTCATAGCTAACATTTCTGCGGTGAACGGGACCGACGTGTGGCCTTCTGCTTTCTGCGTGGGGAGCGCGGTAGGTACAGGGATCGTCTCCCCTTCCTCCCGCTCCCCTTTGACAGCGTGGGGAGGCTGAAAGGCAAACCGCTGGGTCCGAGAGGGAATTCGGCTGCGAGTCAGAGCCTGGATGTGTGATGGTTTCAGCCTCTGCCACCCTACGGTGCGTGCGAGGCCGTAGGGCAGTGCCAGTCCCACTGGCCCCCAGCTTTTTGTAGCAGTCTCCCGTCACAGGAGTGCTGGGCTGGTGGAGGGCACACCCGTGCTGAAGTCACGGGTGCGAGGGTACAGACGTTCCCGAATGGGCTCCGGAAGCCCTGGCTGGGTTTGTGCTGGCACAGCGTGGCTAACGCCCCGGCAGCTCGGCTGCACCCGCAGCACGAGGGCCTCCGGCCACCTTCTCCAGCAGGAACGACAGCCTGCGCGGTGGCGTATTGCGGGGACCGACTGCAACCAGTGACTCTAGTAGATTCAGTTAGCTTCTGAGGCATGAGGGTGTGTGTTTTGTACACAGAGGCACTGCAGGATAAATCCGCCCAGAGACCCAAAGCTGCTGGCAGAAGGTCTGTCCCTGCCATGCAGGGTTACGGCACGGACTGCTGCTCATACGGGTGGTCAATATCCGCGTCTGGTCAGGTCTAATTAAGCGTCTTCTGGATTAAAACACAAGAATAACAAAAAGTAAATGCATTCCAAAAGTGCAGATTGAAACTCACTTTCAAATATTACCATCACAGTACTGTCTGAGATACAGAACTTGAGTTTACTGTACAAGAAAAAAGGCCGTGTTTTTTACCAAAACGTGGAGAATGGCAAAGAAGACAGATCATCGCTTTACCCAAATGCGGTAGGAACGTAGGGTGCCCAATCAATTCGTGCGTGAGTAATAACTGTATTAGCTTTACAATTTAAAGTTTACAACATAGAAGAGGATATGCTGCACTTAAACAACATTATTCAGCTCCAGTAGTTTTTAAATACAATAATGTATGCCAAAATGCAACTCGCTGTACCTTATATGTCTACACAATGACAACTTCAGGCATGGTAGTATTGTACTGTAGAAGCAAATATCAGTTGTATGCATCTATCGATTCTCAATTCTGTGATACATGTTTAAGTTTTGCTTATTAGATGCAAATACTGATTTTTTTTTTTCTTTGGGGAAGGGAAAACCAGCAACATCAATATCTTGTAGCAAGAACATCCTATGCAAAAACCATGCTTCCCTATGTCTTAAATTTCACTTTCTGGCCCTTAACACAAAAAATAATATTTTTAAAAAGTGGCAAAGATACTGTGTGCAGACTGTTTGTTTTTCATTTGGATCTCAGGTTAGATGAGGAGCAGCATAGTGGTCTACCACAATTTTTATTTTCACTTTCTTGGGCTCCAGAAAAGTGCCGTAATTTGAGTCACTTGCTAAATTTAGATTTAATTATATTGGAATGAAAAATAACCCTTCTTCCACTCACTTCCCCTAACATATTCTTGTGTGTGTTAATAAAATATTTCTCATTCTATTTGATTTTTCTTTTAGAAGTATTGTTTTATTTCACTTAACTGCAAGCCAATACAAACTCCAAATAGTCAGGCCTTTAGGCATCTCCTTTGAATAACACCCTCTGGTTTGCAAAGGGGTACCTTCTCAGGCCCTCTAGCAAAATGTGGCACTTTGTAAAAAAGTGAGGTAGCAGATGAGCATTTTGGTTTTAGTTGCATCTGATTTATATTATTTTTGGAGGCAGTCTTGTCTGTGTTTCATTTTCCAGGTGGAAAGATCCCACAGTTTATTTGTATGTGTGCATGTGTATATAGTAAACTGTGCATTTTTAAACTGTAAATATGTCAAAGTACAGATGGAGTTACAGGCATGCTGAGTGCTATGGGTAAAGTGAAAGATCATTAGAAGGAAGCCTGGAATTTTATTTTCTGACTCCTGTGCACTAGCAAAATGTTAGTGCACTCCTGGTCACTAGCAAAAAATGTCCACTAGCAATATGTTTGAATTAAATACTGAATAATTTGTGTCACAAATGACTAGAGGCAGAGTCTACACCCATGGTGGAAGGAAGTATTTCCCAGCTTGATTTACATTCTGGAGGAAGGAGTGGTAGCTCTCTATTCACTGCCATTTGGCTCAGTAACAAGTATGTTGATTTCCAGCTGTAAAAGGATGCTACCATGGAGCTGTTGTAAAGGATATTTAGATAAGAACTGAAAGAGGGCTCAGAGGGAAGGTAATGTGAATATTAAAATAGTTCCAGACTGTTACAGAAAGTCAGCTCCTCTGGGGAAGAAATTTGGAATTTATAAACAGCAGCAAAGAAAGGTCACTTATCTTATATAGGCTCATGGGAAAAATGCATAGGGTTAGCTCACGAATGCGGTGGAATTTAACTTGACTTGAACCTGTTTCCTTTGGATTTTTATTGAAAGAAGTCAGTCAGGGAGTTCAGCATGGATAATTTTTCCAGAGGGTGAGTGGTATTTTTGTTAATGACCTTTTTTTCCTAATAACTGTTCCCTGAATTATGTTCTTGTATGTGGAGAAAACACCCATCACATGCAGAACTCACCATGCACAGTCACACTGTGGTGTTGACTGACCTCAGTTATATATTCAAGCCTCAGCTACTGAGAAACTACTAAATTTTTAACCTAAAATTAAAACATTCTCACTTGAAATTTGTTATTTAAGAATTTTAGTTTTGGGCTTGACTCATGACATTGAGGGCTGAGACTGGAAAGGTAAACAACAGTTTTTTTAAGCAACAGAATGAGCTGTGAAAGCAAATGCTCTTCAGTTAACCTATGACTTGATTTTGAGTAAGACCTCATACTTCACAATCTCAGCTGGAATACACACACTCATGAAGAACAAATCACCAGGCCAAAGGTTTGAGTCGCTCCCCTGTCCCCAGTGGTACTTGAGAAACAGCTGTGACATTTGGCATTTTTACCCCTGCAGATGTGGATCCAGCTATTGTACAGCGCTGGCTTCTGGTGGTTGTTTTGCTACGCCGTTGATTCTTACTTAGTTGTGAGAAGATCAGCTGGACTGAGGTACCAGAGTTAAACCTCTGAATTTGTTATTTTCGTTCCAACGCTGTATGTCCGTGTTTGCCTGCAGCTATCTAAGTGTATAAATGAAGCCTGGTACAAATATCTGATGCCCATATGGTTGCCAGGTAATGATATGGATGAGTGGTGTTCTAAGTGCTTAAATTGCCAGGGCAATGTTCAGGTATTGATTTGTTTATGTCCAACTGGAATTTAAATGTAACTGAGTTCATTTAACCTTTGGAAAAGCAGGGAGCAGAATGGGCTCTGTAAACTCTATTGCAGCGAGATGATTATTTTTGTCCCTACCCTGTACCTGAAATTGATTCTTGTGGCAAAATTGTTATCCTGCAAAAAACGTGGGAAGGGGAAAGTGCTGAATTTCTTACAGTTCATTCTCCAGGTTTTTTTCTCAGATTTTCTATTTTATCCACTTTTCAGTATTGTCGTTATTACGCTTCTGATCATATTTCTAAAGTTTTTAAGAAGAATGATAAGTATTTACTATACATTTTTCTGCAATGCCTGTAACAGAAGAACCTAAACCCTTTGGCAAGTACCCTCCTTTAATGCCAGACAGAACATATAAGGTGTTTCTAAGTTGGCTGTTGGAAGGGCAAAATGACTTTCTGTTGTTATTGCTAAACATGGAATTATGTGACTCTGTTCCCAGATAATACTGAGCAATCAGGTACTGGAGACATGACTTGTCTGGCAGATGTTATCAAAATCGGGATTTTTGAATTAACTTCAGCCTGTGGAGGATAAACCTGATTTTGCCGAATCCCATAGTTCTAGTCTGAAACAACTGGGACCTAACTCCTTCCCCTATCCCTGCTAACCAAAAAAATCATGTGTATTTGGGCTTGATTCTAAGATTGGGATAAACAACGGAAGACTTTCTACGCACACAGATCTGAATTTCCCTAAGACAGGAGCAGTATCCAGCTCTGAAAGTTAAACATAAATCTCTGCAAATTACAGACGGGTGGTTTACTTGACTGTTTGGCTCTGTTCTTAAGTCTTAATCCCCTAACTTGATTTCTGCAGAAGAAATGAAGGATGGAGGGGTTCCTTCTGAAGATTTGGGGATAGGGGAAGGGCTTTCCACCCTACAGGTTGGAGGACACTGGCCTTCTGTGTTCAAGCCTGAACCCCGCTTTCCGTAGTTTAATGTACTGCCAGTGTTGTTCTGCACTATTTCGTATCTGTAAAGCTCTGTGTCAGTGATGGTGCTATTTTTATGTTGCGATGTGGAAAGTGTAAGGTTTGGTGCCTTTAATTACGCCTGTCCTGTTTGGTGCCCGCAGTACGATTGTGCTGTACCACATGATGACGTGGGGCCTCGCGGTGATGCTCTGCGTGGAGGGAATTGCACTGCTTTACTACCCTTCTCTCTCCAGGTGAGCAGGGCTCTGGGAACAGGCTGTGAAACCGCAGCGCTCTCTGGTCATTTGAATGTCTTTCGGTCAGCTTTAGAGACAGATGCCCAAATGTGGGGCTTTTTTGATCTTTGACAAGCATGTCCCAGTGAGTCAGTGAGTATGCTAGAAATACCTGCCTGGGTTTCAGGGGGCTCGGAAGAAATATACCAGGCAATACAGACACTTGGGCGTGCTACAGGGCTGTGATATAGCTTCTGCTATGAGCCACTGTTCTCCCACTCCTGCTTTTAGCTTTGTATTTGAGAAAAATGCACCGACCGTGCATATTAAAAATCAGCTTTGTTTCCTATGTGAACTGGTGATGAAGCTCTGTGAATTAGAAGTTTAGCACCTGTTTGCTTCGTTCCTTTTATTTTATTTTTTAAGATAAAGGTGACATATATAAAATGGCCAGAATGATCAGGTGTGGAAAAAAAAATGCATAAGCTGTTCATGATTTCTTCTTAGCTGTGAAAATGGCTTGGAGCATGCAGTCCCACATTACATCACAACCTATGTCCCACTGCTGCTAGTGCTGGTGGTCAACCCAATTCTGTTTAGGAGGACGGTAGCAGCAGGTATGTTCCTAATGGCTGGCATCAATCAGTGTGTGCTGTTTAGTAACATAACAATACTGTAAAAAGTCATGACTGTGTATTCAGTGATGTGGGATAGCTCCTCATTAAATCATACAGATACAGCAGAAGGTGGGAGGGAATTGCCTGTTGAAGTGAAGATAGCATCTTGGTGGGAAATTTGCCCTGGAGACACACTCCAATGACATTGTCAAGCTGTGGTGCTATAAACCTCTACTGCCGATTGACAAAGGCGTTTCTATGTTACTGAATTACTCTTCATTTAAAGTATTTGAGGCAGTGTGTAGTGGATGATTAACTCTGCTGTAGTATTGGTACCAACCTGGACTTTGGAATGTAATTTATTCTGGTTTAGAGACAATGTTGGTGAGATCTGATAGTTGATTTAACTTCTTTGCAGCCCTGGAGATAAAAAACTAATACAATATGATCAGAATTTTGTCGCTCCTGATTCTGAGATTATGAAAAAAATGGGAATTGTACACAAGTCAGATGGGATCTTGAAGCTCCTATTTAATTTATTATCGAGTGCTTTGAAGAAATCAGACTGAAAAAAAGCCACAGATTCAATGCATTCTTTGCACGTGATATGACCAGTGCTAGGTGTTTGCAGTACCTGAATTCATACTTATTCAGCAACAGAAGACCTTGTATTCTCAGTTCAGTCTTCATTCCATCTGTCCTGCGTCCCTCAGTAATACTCATTTTCAAAGGAACAGTTGTTCCTCTCAGAGGTTCTTCCTATAAAAAGTTGCTCTTTTTATGGGAAAATACACACTGAGTATATTTGTGTGTGTCCGTATGTATATTCCGTGTGATATCTGAACAGCATGTGCATGACTGTCTACTCTTGCTGACATTACACCTTGAAGTTTTAGAGGTGTAGCCAATGCTGTATCAATTGCACAATGAAATATAATGTGCAGGATAGGATAGAATGTATTCTCTTTTTGTCTAAATATCACGTAATAAACCTATCGTTATATCACACATTATATGGAAGTTGTAAGCACTACCTTCTGTTATGAAAGAAAAGTATGTTGACCATACTATTTTCCATTTTTAGTGGGACTGAGAGAAGACAAACGAGCTAGTGGGATATCACTTATTTCAGGAATCCACAATGGATGTACTTCTTTCCCTTTTGTATTAAGATGTGAGATTCCTTGGTGATGGTCCTTCCAGCTTCTGAACTGCTGCTGGAGACAAGTCCATCCATTCCTTTGTTCCCTCTTTACAGACATCTGTCTTCTGGATCCTTGAGCCTATAACACTAATATACATGTATATTAATGAACTTCATTGTGTATTTTCCAGTTGCCTCCTTACTGAAAGGGAGACAAGGGATTTACACAGAGAATGAAAGACGTCTGGGGACAGAGATCCAGATCCGCTTCTTCAAAATTATGCTGGTGTTCGTTATTTGGTAAGAGGTACATTATTTTGTTTTAAACTGCCTTTTTCCCAGCTGGAGAGGGTTGGGGACAAGAAGAGAGTCTGAATAGAGTCATTTGTTTGTCTGTATGCTTGGAAGGGAAGGTGTCCAAGGAAGTATTTCTAAGCTACTTCACAAAGTAGCTGAATCACTCGTGTAGCATCACAAGGCTGCAAGGAAATGATAAAAATGTTTAACCAACAGGAAAACAGTAACCCCAACAAACAATAGCAACAAAAAAAAGTTGGGCGTAGACTAAAGCTGACTGGAACAGCAGCTCCCCAGCACTGTGGGCTGATAGACAGCTTTCTATACTCAAGATTTCTCAGAGCCTTTTGTCATCAAACACATCACTGAAAACCTATGGTAAATGCGCTTCTAAGACTGGCTTCATGGCCCTGACAGTGATGATATAATGTAGCCACCTCTGTGGTCTGCAGATCCCAAGTGTGTGAAAAAACGATGGATATCGACTGGAAATACAGGGTTATATGGCAGAAAAGAAATCTCTATAAGATTGTGTGTGAAATTTCTGATCATTTAATCTTTTGGGTTTTTTGCAGTATTCCATCTTCCTCCATGAAAACAGGACTTCAGAGTAGCACAGGAAAGAGATAGGGAGGAGAGCTGGGAGGGAGCAGGGGAAGTGGGGAAGGAGGGAGGTACACACCTCATCCCCAGATCCCTGCGCCTCTGCTCCAGCAGCACCATCCAGTGGAGTGGTGACTGGAACTGGAGGTACTGGATGCCCAAAGCAAAACTGAGCTAAAATAGGGCCTGCTTTTGTAGGAAACAGTTTTTACTGCAATCTCACAATTATCACAGAGCAGTAAAGGCACCAGGAGGGGGGGTGCGATCCGCTCTGCGAGGACTGTTCAGTGACCTAACAAGAAGTGGCCACTGGTGTGAAGTGGTTACTACCTACGTGGGTAACACCAGTGACAGGGGGAGGGGGGAAGGAAATGGTCCTGGAGTAGCAAAATGACTTGGCCAAACTTCACAGTCTCTATGACTGCTTAACATTTTTATACACAGGTACAGTAATGCATGTTACATTGCTTTGAAGGGCTGAGCAGAGAGAACAACTGCCTTTTTGTCTTCTGGCTGCTGTATACTGGAGTGCTCTGGAGGGAAATGATTGTCTTTTCTTGGGGGATAGCTGAGTCTGCTTAGCTTGGGAGAGGGTTTTCTAGTGCAGAGGGTGGGGTAACCTGCAGGGGAGGGGGCGAGACGGCAGCAAAGGAGCCCACAGCATGGCTTCCTGGAAACTGATGAAATAACGAGGAGCAGAGATTTAGCGAGGTTTCCAGGGCTCTGGAAGGAAAGAGCCCAGAGGCACCACGTAAGTGCATTGCAGCCTAAGGAATGGTGGCCAGCTTGCTAGCCTGGGACTGAGCATGAAAGAAAGGAACAATTCCCCAAGGACACAGTGGGGACATTTGTTTATTTGCATTCTGTCTCATTCTGGGCTTTTCTACTAAAAAAAATAATCACAGCTCTAGTTTTGGATTTTGTTTTCCTGACAAAACAGAAGCTTTAGAGTGTAAAAACTCTCTCAAAGGTTACTGTAGGAGAAGACTGAGGCAGTCCCATCTCAGAAGCTCAGGGAAGCTGCCCTTCCATCCCAGAGGTCAAATATGAAACGAGTTAGTCAAAGACAGCAGGTTGGGCCAACATGGGTTAGAAGAGATGCCTGCAGATTTGGGAGGGGAGAGCGGGAGCTTTTACACTGTGATAAAAATGTAATTGCAGGAAGGACATGTATAAACCCCTTTAGAAGTATGGCATAGATGCTGACGCTGCAGTAGAACTATAAAGAAATGCTGGTCTGACTGTTTAGAAGATGTAAGAAGTTACAGCCATTTACAATAACCTTTATTTAGTGTAGAATATCCTCAGGTTCTTTCACAGAACGAGGTTTGACTATGCTTATCCTTCTTTGGAAACAGAAATTCCCTTTATTTCAAAAAATTGATGGCATTTTCAAGGATTTTAAAGTCAACTTTGGTTTTGGTTTGTAGTTTTTTAATGTACATTTTGAAAGGCTGCTGTAACATAACCCTGAAATTCTAGCTCCAGCTAGAGTTCCTGCAGCCTTTTGCAACACCCAGGCATATACTTGGTTTCCTTATCTGTGAGTACTCTCCTTTTAAGACACAAGTAGAAGAAGTCGGCATGCATGATGTTCCCATTATGGATCAGAGTTGTTTATCATCTCAGTTTTATCCTGCAATTTACTGTTCTGCAACAAGCTCAAATGATCAGGTTCTTGTTTGTTTGCTTGTTGTATTCATTTCTTTGTCTAGGCCTGGGCTAGCAAGTAAGTGTCTGGGTTTTGATCTCGGAGACCTACTGGTCCCTTCAGATTCAAACTTAACATTAAAAAAGTCTCACTCTTCTGATCAGTGAGGCTAATTTCTGTAAGTTGAAAGTAAAGCATATTTTACGAATACATACACATATATACAGCTGTCTTGTTCTCTTCCTCTTCTGTATTCCTGCAATAGCTGGTCATCCAATATCATCAACGAGAGCCTTTTGTTCTACCTCGAAATGCAGCCAGATATCAATGACATGCCCCTGAAAAACGTCAGAAGTGTTGCACTGATCACGTGGATTATAATGGTGGGTCGGCTGTGACATCGCTTAGTGTTGGAATTACTTTTGTAAGACTGGTGGAATAGCACCGGTGTAGTGGGTGGTTTATGTTTGTTTAGGATACAAACACTCTGAAAATCAAGGAAGAAAAGCAGAAAGTAAGAGAGGGGGAGAAGCGGTCACTGGGAGTGCTTTTCACATATAAACTTTGCCAAAAATATACCAAAGGCCATTTTTTTCTCCCACTTGCTGGAGTATGCATTTCTCTGGGATTGCTACCCATTTTAAAATCCAGAACAGACCACTACGATGATTTCTAGTCTGACATTGCTAACCTCTGCCATAATGCAAGCTACAAAGTTTTAGCTCACGATTCCCGAAGGTTCCCCAATAAAATGGACATTTTCTGGTAATACTCTGCTTGTAACTATGGTTTTGTTTATTATAAAGAATAATTGCATCTTTTATCATGACATTTGGATAATTATTTGGGGACAGATACTTAAAAATCTTGAAAGCAATACACCAAAAAATAGCTACAAGATGCTGGCCTCTTACTGTACCCTACCTGCTTTTCTCATGTTGGAATATTTGGCAAGGCATTTTTCAGAGGTGACACTGCAGGTTCCTTTTCCAAGAAAGTTTATTCTGTCACTGTTAGATACCTGTGAGGCCTGAGCAGGCTTTGTGTAGTTAAGCCTTCTCTATTGAAGGCTGAAGTGATGCAAATGATTTGATACAAACTCCTCCTCTGACAAGGAGTGAATGCATTGATGTGACAAGGACCTTGCTCGTGCTCACCTGCAGAGTGAGGGGTCAGGTTCTAGGAACTGAGCTACTGTTTAAATTGGCTGTAAAAATAATTTGCTCTTTTCTCCTGTGAAAAAGGAAATCACTAAAGCCATTTACTTGCCAAATATCCCACAGCACTGGGAACTGAGATGATTGTTTTGGAAATCGCGTGGGATTTTCTTTTTTGGTGTCTCTCCCCATTTTTCCATCCCACTTTGATGGACTTTTTCACTGGGTCAGGAATCTGCAGCAGTTCCAAACAGATCATTTGCTGCTGTTTTAAAAAACTTGACTTTGTGTGCTAGTGTCTACTTTTATATATTTGACTTGGCTTCTAGTGAAAAATGTAATATTTGCTTTTGTGTATAGAAAAGTCTAGAGCTTGTGGGGAGTGTTAAAAGCGCACCCAGGGACTGACCAGCTAAAACTCATGGTAGAAAACCATTTGGTGCTGGTTGTTCACTGGGATGGTCTCAGCATACTGGAACAACAGGTTGTGGTATTTCACTCCGGCTTGTTTGTGTCTTCAGTGGGAACAACATACACTTTTATTTGCATGCCAGTCGCATCTTGTAAAAACAGCAGTTGTTCAGTGAAAGGAAAATTGTTAATGGATGCAAAAAGTTTTGCTGGAGCTCAAAATGAAGCCTTGCTGGTGTGAGTCCTGTTGCACTTCTCTTTCCTAGGGGGTTCTTAATCCGATGCAAGGCTTCCTCTTCACGTTGGCTTTCTATGGCTGGACAGGATGGAGAGTGGACCTGAAATGGCGAAAAAGAGAAATACCCTGGGAATCATTGTCCTCATCAACTGTGGGTGAAAATGCCTATCCCTCACCCGTGAACTACCCAAGCAACACCCATGATTCAAAGAAGATATCGACAACTGACAGCCAGCAAACCGACGAGGCCATAAGCATGTTGTCTGAAGGTAACACAAGCGGTGATGACAGATTAACCAGGAGCTCTCCCATCTACCAGGGCTGGTAGTTTACAGGTGCAGAGCTGGATCCCACTTCTCATGTTGTCAGGACTCCTAAAACCACGTTACTGTGTGAACCGTTGCCTACTCTGGAATTAGGTTTGCGCCCAATGGCTTGATGTCATTTCCTATAACTTGTGTGTGTGTTTGAGACAGAGCATGTGAGACGGAGAGGTATTATGGTTTGTGTCTTCATTTGCCTTATAAGAGGAGATGTGTTAACAGGCATAAAGGCCTGATCCTTTTTCAGCAGGAATATCTCTCTGCAAAGATACTTATGATTCATTTTCATCCATTTTGTGTTAATGTCTCTTGTAACCTCCATATGGTAGAATAGTCTTTTGTTTAAATAAATGGGCTATTAATATGGTGGGTTTTAAACGTGTTGCCTTGCTTGCCTGGCTCAGCATAAAACTCCTTACCCAGCACTACAGCTCTAGGATTTCTGAGACATCGTTTTCAGCCTTGACATTCTGGTACAATATTAGTGACAGCAAACATCAACATAAGCACAAATATTTCCTGTTGGTGTAGCATCTCACTGATATAGTCTTTTTTTAGCTTGTTTATTTGAATTTTCAGTTGGGTTTTATCTAGGGAGCTGAAAGGCTTTTAAAAAAAGTAATCAAGCCCAGCCTACGTTCCATGAACACTTCAGAATAATGGTTCCAGTTCACTCCTGGTTCAAGCAAAAATAACCCTTCAAACTGTTTTTTAGCATGGATTCAGTCTGATCCTTATATGTACTTGTCTAACGGGATTATGGCTGTTAGGGGCAGGTGGATTAAGAAATAACGTTTGCAAAAACCACCTAGATGATCTGAGTGCTCATCAAAAAACAGAATAAGTAGAATCAATAGTCCTTTCTCTATGGTGTGCTCCGTTTTATGTCTTCATCTGCTGAACGAAGAGATACTAAGTCCGTTTTCTTATCTGCTCAGATACGTACCTCATTCGGTGCAGCGCACTAAGTACCCTTACCCAAACAATTCCCCAGCTCGGTTGAAAGCAGAGAAAAAATGATGACTGTGTCAGCCCCGGGCTTTTACTTCCTATCAAAAGTAGAAGTAGTGTCTTTTAAGTTTGGTTGTGCTGGAAGCTGTTCACAGCACAATCTGACAGATGGCACGGTGGAAGCCCCCTGACCCCAGGTACCTTCCCTCCTTTCCTTCTGTATTTGGCGAGGTCCTGTCATAAAAAAAAAACAAGCTATGTTTTGAACCTGTTCACATCCGCTTTGATTGAACTTCACTGGCTGTCCACACCTTTCTTTTCAAACCCAGTTCAGTCCCAGCTATTGTTTAGAAAAATAAAGATATTGTTAAACAAAGATGAAAGGTTAGTGCAATAATAACATAAAGCTTCAGCTGCTGTGTTGCTCAGGAAAGTCCCAGAATGGTTAGAAAAGCAGGCTCAGCAGAAACTATATAGAAAAATATTGATTTTGTATTTTAAATGAATTGCTTTCTTGAACTAACCGTTTGATGCCAAGGTGTTAAACAATGATCCGATAATTATTTAGGCAGATCATTACAGAGCTGAGGTTGGTTTGTAGAAAATCTTTTACATGGTGCCCCGTAGAAACCTTTGTTGTTTTATGACTTTATATTGTGTTCTAGTTGTCAGAAATACTGGCAGATCTCCAGATCCTTCCTTTTCACCACAGTCATTTCTTTCCTAGCCAAGTATAAAAGAGAAAGCACAGGGACTTGGGAGCAGATTATATTGATCCTTATGAAATAGAGACCACATTTTCGGTGCAATATTCATCACAATAGGGTTCAAAAGAGCAGGAAAACAGTGAAGGTGGAATTGTTGCTAAACCTCTTCAGATGCTAGGGTGTGAGCCGGGCCGCAGAACCCTAAAACCAAATAAACAGCCTCTGGCTCCATGGGAATAACCGTGTGGCACGGAAGCCCTTGGGAGGTGACAGCCTGCAGCAAGAGGCCCTGCGAGAGGGCTGTGCAGCAAAGCCCTGCTTCCTCACGCTGCTCCAGGGCATGCGTGGAACGGGGACAGACCGGGTCCCAGCACCCGGCCCCCCGAGGCCCTGGGCAGGGCTGGGTGGCTGCTGGCCCTGGGGCACCCCTGTGCCGGGACAGCCTCCTGCAAGCCTAGCGATAGGACGAGAGGCAATGGCCTCAGGTTGTGTCAGGGGAGGTTCAGATTGGATATTAGGAAAAATTTCTTTACTGAAAGAGTGGTCAGGCATTGGAACAGGCTGCTCAGGGAGGTGGTGGAGTTACCATCCCTGGAGGTGTTCAAAAAACCTGTAGATGTGGCACTACAGGACATGGTTTAGCAGGCAGGGTGGTGTTTGGCTGACAGTTTGACTTCATGATCTTAGAGGTCTTTTCCAACCTTAATGATTATATGATTCTATGACAAGGGTCGTGTTTCGCCCCCCTCCTCTTCAAGGTTCTCCTCAGGATGTGTGTGGCATGTGTCTGTACTTGGATGCCATCATGAAAGATACGGAGTCAATTGAGAGCTTAAAGACAACGAAGCTGATGCTGAGAACATGAAATGGGGATAGCAGAGCAAACCGACAGCAGTTTTTAACTTGCAAAAGAAGTAGGTGTGAGGAGAGCTTCCTTGCCTGCTGTTCCCAGCCTCTGGTGGATGTACATGAGACGTTCCTCCACAGCTTACAGTGGGGTGATAATTGATTCTGCTCACGTGTAACCACGACTGCATTTGATTTCACCCCGCATGGACCTTGCTCGTGCCTCACCGTTCAACAACTCAACCAAAGCATCGCCTTCTCCAGGCGTTGCAGGGGTGCCCATCTCTTCCCACCAGGATCGGGCCTTTGAGGTGAGATGCCTCTCCCGACGGCCCCCGCTGCCTGTGCGTGCTGCGTGCACGGTGCGGCACAGCCACAGCAGCTTCGTCGGGGGGAACCAACTCTGTGCTCCAAGGGTCAGCGCGGGCACGCTGTGGACACCGTGCCCTGGACACCACAGCTGTGGCACTGACCCACACACTGCCTTCTCCAGTGTGCCAGCCCCTCTCTGCTGAGGGAACCTTGTGCTTATCAGCGCATAGAAAAACATCCTAGTTTTTGTTTCAGTAGCGATTTATCTCTGCATAGTCATCATCATGTGTTAATGCCGGCGTCTGGATTTCCAGCCTATGATCGCTTCAAATGCGCTTAGTTTTAGGAGCGCGCTGGCAGGCAGCTCAGGTGAACGTGGGAAGTGCATGTCCCTGGCCTAAGCGTTTGTTTTCCAAGGTGTGTTTCAAACATGGCTTGGGTTAACAGGGGAGAGATCGTGTCAGTACTGAAGTCCACGGATGCAGTCAGAGCCTGCGGTCTCCATCTCACACTGTCTGGGCGAGGGGCTCTCCTCCACCGTCACACAGCTCTTCGGGTCCCGAGCAGGAATGCAGCTGCTTCTCCGGAACAGCAAGGTGTGACCCGGGGAAGCAACTGGGGACTGACGTCAGCTATTGCCCAATAAAATGTGTGTGGCTGAAGTACTAAGTTTTGACAGTATAGCAATTGTCAATTTTAGCTTATTGTATTTTGGGTGTATTAGGGCACAACAAAGCCTTTCTGAAATTACTGAAGAGGAAAAAAATGTAAATTAAAAAAAGTAGTTAAATCCATGCACTGAAATAAAATTGCTGTAGTGGGATTTCATAGAAAGGCTATCTACACTTACAGGGCAGCGCAGCTGAATCACCTCTGTTTAACACCCTCCTCGCCTCCCAGCCAGCTTATCAAATCCAGCCACACGCAGTAAGCATTCTCCGTATTCACCCAAACTTCTTTTTAAGCCCTCAAAGATAAAATGAAACCTTTCAGGAGAAGTGCCCTCTCACATCCTGTAATACTGTCTTAAAGGCTGCTGGCTCTTCTCTGTTGGAGCAAGATGACGTATGCAACTGTATTTGGCCTGCCAGTCTCATACATTTAATTACTATTTTATTTGGCCAGATGTTCAGGCTAATTGCAAAGCTGCAATACGAGCACTAAGCAAAATCATAAACTACTTGAATAGGCAGACTTCTTGCATACCAAAGCTCTGCATTTATGAGGTCCACCATATGTCTGAATACCAAAATCCTCACCACACCTCTCATTAACCCCTTTCAGGAGCAGGCATGCATCTGTGTGGACATTGAAGTTGGCAGCTGAAGAAGATGCAGTTGTACTGAGAGAAAAACAGGGAGCACAGTCAAATCCAGGGATGTGTTTGAATCTGTTTTCCCAGGTGGTTTATATTCCCTAGGAAACACTGTGAGCTGTATGGAAAGTTGGTTCTCCTACCACACCTCTCTAAACAAACTCTTAAACATTCAGAGAGCTGAACTCATTAGGGAATTTACAGATGGAGTTTTCAAAAGGCTGAGAAAATTCACTGAGTGGTGGTAGAATTGAGTTTACACCCAAAACAAAAACGCTAAAGCGAACTAAAGCACTTTCTTCCACACAGCTAAGAAGAACGGGTGTCTTTCTAGCTCTCTCCACCTTCTGTGTTCTCCCACTACGCAATACTGAAAGAGTCCTAGAAAAGAAATCAGACCATCATACCTAGAAAAAAACCTGCTGTAGCCATCCCTAGACTTTTGACAGCCCCATGGCTTAGCGGTGTTCCCTACCCTTGCCCCTGCTTGGTGTGTTGGAATGTGGGCTACAACGAGGACCTGCTGGGCTGTGAGCTTGCACGGCTCAGTCTACAGAAAGGACCAGCACGGGTGGGGATGTTTTTGTGTGCACTGCGTGATTGAAAGCCTTGAGAAGATGTTTGGCTCTTCATGGCATCGCTAGATTGAGGGTTGAAAGGCCGAAGGGATGGGTGGCCTTGCCAGAGCCCACCGCAGCCAACAGGACCGGGTGAGTTGGGTCAAATGCAGTACAACGGGAACGTCGATGACACCTGAAGGTAGCATCGACACGTAGAAAAGCCAGTGTTTCTAATTACTATAGAAACATTGATGTTGCAGAGGGAGAAAGCTCAACTCTAAAACTTGTTTGGAATGTCTTCAGGACTGTGGAATTTTTAGAGTCCTGGAAATTATTTCAGGCTTCTCTGCGTTTTGCAGCACCGATTATTTTGTGACGTGGTTAGCTGATAACAAAGCAAATCGATTCGATGGGGTCCTTCAATGTCCCCTACATCGTGTGTGTTTTCACAAGTCAGTATGGGATAAAGCAGGTTCAGGCCAATTGTGTTTATTGGAGCATTAGTTGACATCACTTTTAATGACATAGAGCTGACTCTGATATGTTGTTAGTTCTACTTGCTCCTGCAGGACTCTGTGGCTGAGCCTACATTTAGCTCAGTTTTTATTTCAAGTACCTTTTACAAGCAGAATGAGAGGGGAAAATGCAACGCTGTGTTAGAGAACTGCTGGACAAAGGTGCCTGTTAGTCACCCATGTCACGGTAGGTGCCTTCTGTGCCCAAATGCCTAGAACGCCCTTAGTTCCAGCAAAAGCCATAACGCATCTGGGAAGCTGGGCTGACATAAACCCAGTCCATGGAGTCAGAGCTGGAGTCTGGCTGTGTACAAGCCAGAAGCTGCGCGGTACAGTGGAAGTAGCATAAATGTATAGGATCTAGGAACGCCAGCTTCTGTGGGTGTTCACACCGAGCATGCTAATTGATGTTCATATGGACTGAGGATAACGAGGGAGAATTCCCAGCAGAGAGTTGCCTGTGTAGGGTGAGCAAACAAATACTTCAGAGTTCAAGTGTCCTAACTTTCCCTTCCCTCACTTCAAAAAGAATTTGCTTCTGATGAAGGTGAAATGAGCAATCTCGCTGAAATAAAATTATCCCGTGATGTTGAGTGAGGGATGGATTCTGGGCAACTTCCAGATAAGATCAGGATTTTGCAGACAGAAAGTCTGAGCCACAAGAAGCTGCAAGAGTTCCTTTAGCCAGAATGATTGCCAAAATTTATTTCAATACGGGTGAAGGATTAAGTGATCTGCTGCTAGTTGAGAGTTTGGTGGACGGCACACAGCATTTTGCAGTTCCTTAGCAGAGATACAGAGAAATAGTCTAAGTGACTGCTTTTCTCCCCAGCAGACGCTAGCTGTGCAGCCAGCTTGGAGTTTCTACTACTGCTTTTTAAAGGAAAACCTTCGGTGACAAGAGTGCAGCTTTTACACAGGAAGCTATATGGAGCTGGTCTAAATTCATATTTCCATTTTATTTAGTTAAGCATATTGAAAACCTGGTGGCTAGACCAGAGGAAGGCTCTATTGTAAAAGGCAATTGTGGGTTAAGAAGAGCGCCAGTTCTCAGAGCACTGGTATGAGTCCAGTTTCACTTTAGTGGGGGACTGAAATCTGTTATCATCCAGTGATGCTGCGTTGGCTTCTCTGAGAATAGTCTGGAGTCTTAACTCAGCTCCCAAAATGCACATGTCCGTTTTGTGGGAGCTGCCCTCAGGGGAAGACCTGGCAGCGCCTGGGCCTGACGCCTGGTTCCTGCATCCCCATCCCGGGCAGCCAGTGCCGGGCGGCCCTGCTGGAGCTGCGGCTTGCACCAGGGGACCTCCGGAAGCCCCTTCTCACCTCAGCCAGCCCCTGATCCAAAGCCTCCTGTGATCTGGGCTCTCACCCTCACCCCGTTAGGTCTTTTGGTCAGCCTGGGGCTCTGTCCTGCTGCGGGTGGCAGCGCCTGAGCGGCCCACGGGTCTCTCTTCATGCCCTGGGCTGAGGTTCAGGCAGCCTCTGCCCCCACTCCTATGGGAAGGAACCCGGCTCTTGAGGGGTGGAGAAGAGCTCTGTTGGACTGAGATACGTTCTTCCCTCTGGAGAGCCGGCCATCGGCGTGTCTGTTTGTCAACGTAGCCTTGTCCCACCCTAGTTTTTCAGCAGTTTTCCTCTGCCTCCCATCACCTACGGAACATTTTTGCACAGCGTGGCCGAGAGGGACGCAGAGGGCACACGGGGGCCTTGGATCCCTGCTCTCCAAGAGGTACCCACCACCTACGCACCTGGGAGCCTCCTGAAAAGCCTTGAAAATGTATGAAGCCAAAGACAACCTCTTTCACTGTGCTTATTAAAAAAGGTAGGTTTTAAAGATGTAGGTTTAGAGCAGTGTGGTGGGTTTTTTTGTGCAGCGTGAGGAACCAGCTGTGTTGGCTGGGTTGTCCCTGCAGCGTCCTCCCCCTCCGAGGGCACCAGGGCTCAGGACAGCGTGAGGACGCTGGCAGCCCTTCAGTGCAGGGGCAGCCACATGACAGCATCTGCTCCTGCTTTGCCTCCTACTGCAGATCTCGAGTGAATTTCCTGGAGGAAAAGAAAAAAAAAAAGAAAGAAAGAAAAAAAAAGCCACACCACAACTCATTCCTCAGGCTAAAGCACTTGACCGAGCACCACGTTTTATGTGGCCACGAAATGGCATCCTTCTCCCACCCTGCCCCAGTCATGCGCCTGCATGTGATGGGGAGCGCAGCGTTCTTCCCACCGGCCCTCTCCTCCCGGCACCAGACTCGACCTGCCAAGGGCCAGTGGCATCCCCAAGCCATGCCAAGGGCCAGTGGCATCCCCGAGCAATGCCAAGGGCCAGCGAGATCCCCCAGCCACGCCAAGTGCGCTGGGGAGCAGCCCGGCCCCGTGTCGGGCAGCCAGACGCCCCGTAGCAACGCAGCTACGCCCAGAACTATGCGGCGGAGGCTAGATAGGGAGGATTTTTCCTTATTTCCTAGGGATTTTACAGTCTGAAAGCTGGTATACCCAGATTCCTTCAACATATTGCTTAAACTTAAAATGAAAAAGAAAAAAAATCACATCTACGTTAACGAAATACTTTTTCCTAACGACAAAGCTTTTTAATAACTATCTTTAAATGTAATAGAGGCCTTTCTCCTTTGCTTGCTGGGGTCTGAGCTAGCGACCTCTGTGACTTAAAGGGTAACGAGGGAGATGCTGAGTACCTGGAAACCTGCGAGAGGCACGAGCGGGTGAGCTGAAGACACACACGGTCTGAGAACGGCTCCTCTCGTCTCGGTGCATTTATCCTCCCGCGGGCAGCGGGCTGGTGCGACACGCAAGTACCGGGGCTGCTGCTGCTGCAGCCCCCGCCATCGCGCCGCTCCCTCTCCTGCCACTCGGAGCCCCTCCGCCACGCTCGTGAAATTAAATCTTCGCTGGCCAAAAAGGAGGGGAGAAGCAGCGAGCCGTGCCAACCTTACAGCCCAGCGGTTGGAGACCCCTCGCTCCAGTCGGGCACCATTTGTGTTTATGGGGGGAGCCCGGGGAGCTCTTGCCGGGTGATGCATCACTGCCTGTCAGCAGAGCTCCCTGAGCACCAGCCTCTGGGCTACGGGGCTGTGAAACCTTGAAAAAATATTTTTGGTTTTTTTTTCATGGCGCCTGTTTCAGGTGTTAGTTTTATTGCTACATTACTGGGAGACAAAAATGCTATGTATTATCTTAGTTTATTTTACGAAGATCTCACACTGTAGATACCCAGTTAATGGATGCATTTCGTGCCAGGTGAGATTCCGATCATACCTACGGATCTGTGGGGTTGCCTCTTGTCCTGCTCCTGTGGACACTTGTGAAAGAAACTGATAAATATTTATGCACAATTACACAAACAGCCCATATGCCAGGGCACACACACACGTAGGAACACACACACATACACATATAAAGTATTCCTTAGGTTTTAACAGTATAACTTCATAGTTTCTTATGATGGGTAAAGTGTTAAATTTTTTTGCTTTAGAACTTTTTTGATGTTTCTTCTCCAATTGTTAACAGCTTTTATTAAAAACCACCACCACCAAGCTCCCCAGAAGACACTACTGAAATGCTAAACAAGTTACCTGTTTATCAAAACTTAATTTTTCATTGAAATACAATTTTCAACATGCAATTCACTACTGCCCCCAAATATCCTTCAAAAACAGCATCAAAAAGGCCAGCAACATTTCCTCATTAAATTGCCATTGCTTTGTCTCCTCAGCATTTTTTTCAGGGCCATTTGCCAATGATGATAGCTGGGGGGTTTCGTTGGTTTTGATTTATTTCAACCACCTCAAGCAACAATCTGTTACATGGGCCTCCATGACACCGCTGTAGGATATTTGCTCGGCAGAACCGAGTGTAAAGGGAAAGTCCATCTTAGAAAAGAATCCACATAAACAGCTCTTACCGGGCAGTAATATCTTCCTCAGCCCAAGATGTCCAGGGCATACCAAGGAGAAAGAGAGTATTTAATCAATTAGGTCAAAACAGTAGAGCAGAAAGTAAGATGTTCTTCATTCTCTTAAAGTAATTTAAGTTTGGGAATCAATCCACTCATCTTTCCACTGAAGGAGGAATAAGGACCAATGCTTTTGGGGTTCAGAACGTGGAAAGGAGTGACCAAGTGGCAATACTTCAGGTGAAACTATTTCTTTTTTGCTAGAGGTGCTGCTGCGACTTCAGTTCCTGCTGGAGTAGATTTGGGTTAAGAAATGGCTTGAGATTAGTTTTGGGTTTTTTTAAAGTAAATTTTGTGTAAGGTTTGGCAGGGCACCCTGAGCTGTGGGACACGTTCTTGGCTTGCACATAGCCTAGTCCCTCCCTCCCCACCCGAGGGCTGATAATTTCTGCTCACTTCATTGACACTGCAGAAATTAAAAAAAAACGGGCAGAAGTGTGCTGGTTTGCATTGACAGGACTTTTCCCTTGTTCTAGGGGTTCTCCAGTGGCGTATGCAGCGAATCCATTAGCTTCGCCAGTCTCCGGAGGGCTGGTGGAGTGTCTGCAGCGATGAGAAACGCTGGTTATTCCTATACCGGCACCTTCAGTTTCTAAATTTGCATCTGGAGAAATACACCGGAATCCCTGGATCTTTTGCAGACTCCGGCACGGAGTCCAGAGCATGTTTTTTTTGTACTGACACATTTTTTTAACCATTCTATCCAGCAGATCTAGGAATTTCTGTGTCACAAGCTGATGTTTCTTCTCTGTGAAAAGGTTTTTATAGGTCTTACTCCAGTCTTCAGCCTAAGTAGGAATTAGGAACGCCATTCTAAACGTTTGTAGCTTAGAAAGGTTGGATTTTGTTTTTAATTGCTTTTATCTGTGTTCCCTGATCAAGTCATGAGACCTGGACCTTTAATGTGGAGAGGAACAAAATGGGTGTCTCTGTGTGCTGAGCGAACCACAGGCCTCCTGCCTGGGCCATCCTCCGTGGAGGGAGGCGAGTGGGTGGATGATTAGACATGGTCATCCTACTGCGCAGGGATTTCTCATGATTCTCCCCAAACTAGCCTCTGGGAAAGAAGCCGACAAGCAGCCGTTGTCCAGGACTTAAAAGATGGCACCAGGACGCCGCAGACGTTTCCCGACAGATTTCTGTTACTCTCAGGAGTCTGCAATCCCGCCCACACTAAGCATCCCCACTGATGGTCCTCTCTGCAGGGACTCGACACCCCTCTCAGCCCAGCTGGCAGGGCACCACGGCTGCAAGGACTGCAGAAGGTCTCAAAAGCTCTTCCAAGGGCTTGCCCTTTCTCTCTTGCTCTCGAAGAAAGTGCTCAGAGTTTCTCAGGAACTGCAACACAGCGCGTAGGGACACGATGCTCGCTTGACACCACTGATTTTCAGAAGCCTAGAGAGATAATTCTTGGCTTTGGAACTGCAGAATGACAGTGCTTCACAACTAAATCCCGTCTCGTTTGTAGCGCATTTCTTACTGTGCTGAATCACTCAAGCGAAGGAGGAGGATGCCAACTTTGTCCCAGTATTTAATGGGAAGGATTTGGAAGGAGACAAGCAGAGCCTTTTCTGGATCTTTCGTATTGAGAGAGATACTAATAATTTACATGGTGAAGCCAAGGCTGCTTCTGTGAAGGTAGATGTTAGACCTTGCAGCAGGAAAAGAGGATATAGCTGCTTTCCTGTGGTTCTTAGGCTTTGTTTCTTTTGGTTTTGTGAATATATTCAAAAGGAAATAGAAAAAAACTATCTCTCAGGAAGCAAAGATCTTCCTTCCTGTTGGGAAAGGAGTCGGCAAGGATGGTAAATTCCTTGCCAAGTGAGTCATTTCTTCACTTAAGAGACTTCAAAGCTTTAAAAATTACTTTTCGGATCACAGAGCTTAGATATGCAATTGCATGTGCTCTTCATGGACAAAGCTGATCTTTCCCTTGAAGGGAAATGATACACAGAGAGACGGCAGGGAAGTGAGTGGTTTTGGGTGAGACGCTGCAATGGCACATCTTCCCAGCACAGCTCTGACAAATACCCTTTTATTGTATTGCACACCGACAGAAGCGAGAAGCAAGTGTTTAGGACTGCTCAGTGCTTCCAGGGTTGTCAAACAGTTTACAGGCTAAGGAAATATATATAGGATAAATACAGGAAAACGAAACTACAGTTTTAGTTTAGCAGTCATGCATTTTCTTGAAACGTGCCTGGAAATGACATGACTAAAAATAGGACCATCACATAGCGTTTATTTGAGAAGCAGGGAAATTGAGAGCTTTTCTATAGCGCTGCCTGTTCAAGCTCTGGCCCCGCTGTGGCTGCCTCCTCAGCTCGGCCGTTCTTTCTTTCGAGAAGCTCTTATGAAGGCGGCTGGTGGTTCCTGGTCTTGTGAGAGCTGAACAAACGCGTTTGTCTGACTGCTTTCAACTTGTACAGTTACAGGGAATGAATTGTAGATCATTGCTGTGCAAATTTCAGCGGATGAACTGCGACAAGTGGCATGAAAGGGCATTACTGTCTCTTTGTTGAGTATCTGATGCTGGAGGAACATGCTGATCATCAGCATACTGGTTTTTCTAGCACTTGACTCTTCCCAAATGCTGTGTATCAATCCTAACTTCAGGGTCTGTCTCCTTAAACACCTGAAAACCCAGTGATGTGACACATAAGACTGTGCTTGATCTGAGCACCAACTCCTTTCGAAGGCTTTTGACAAGGTTTCAGCCTTAGCTGAGGTGAATGGTTGGCACATTACATGGCCACAGAGCAAAAACCTCACCTTTCGTGCTAAATCCCCCTCAAAATACCACGGGTACCATTTTGTGGAATAAAACCTGGCTAAAAACCATGCATCATTCAGCCCATTAATGCTATAAAACCCCTCCACGGTACCCTCTGAGGTGTCAGTGCTGCAAGCCCCAGGCAGGGAGAAGAGCTACGAGACGGTGCCCGCGGCAGCTCCTGCCGGCGGGGACGACTGCCGGAATCCCGCTCTCCTTGCGCCAGTGCATCTGCTGGGGGACAGGGCACCCCTCCTTGCCAGACACCTCTAACGATGGCTGATGAGAACAGCAAAAGAACTACAACCCCACCGCACCAGCTGGAATATTCTGAAACCTCCCACTGCTCAAGCAAGGCTGAATTCAAGGTCTTGATAGCTTAAACAAAAATTAACCTGGTCGGAAGGGAAAAATACTGCGTAGAAGATGTCTGCTGAAATACCGATGGAGAAAATGCTTGCCAGCCTGGGCGCTGTGAGCTGGGACCCAGCAGCATCCTCGAGAAGCACAGCCGGCACCTTTGGAGTGCAGCTGGTACCTAGAAACCAGAGATAGCCTGAGACACCCTCAATAAGCACAAAACCAAGGGGCTGTAATGGCAGCTTCTGGTCTGCAAAGGTGAAGAACAGACTGGAAAAAGGGGAAAACATCCTGAGAAATCAAGAATCGGTAACTGCCACTGGCTCTTCTCACTGCCAGAACGGGTGAAGTCTCAAAAAACAAAAATTGGTCCAAGAGAACAGAAATTATCATCGTCTATTGGCTGTCCCAGTGAAACCCAGGAATTAATTTGATCATGGGGAGGTGTACACAGCACCGGGCCTGCTGGCAACAAGTGGAACTCAGCTATCACAAAGGGGAAAAAGAATTCTTGGCCACGAGCTGGCGGGGCTCATTGAGAGGGCTTTAAACTAGGTTC
>Ga0065711_1028465_pt1 | contig 41046 bp, 19 predicted proteins | sample Hoacrofraction12_FD_59098 | JGI IMG/M metagenome (GOLD analysis project Ga0065711, IMG submission 59098) | Hoatzin crop microbial communities from Cojedes, Venezuela - Epithelial fraction 12 v2 (version 2) | ecosystem: Host-associated > Birds > Digestive system > Esophagus > Crop | place...
GCCTTCGAGAGCCCTGGCCCATGGGATTCCTCCCAGTAGCTCCTTGAAGAGGCCAAAGTTAGCCCTCCTGAGGTCCAAGGTTTTGATCCTGCTTATCGCCCTGCTTCCTCCTACAAGGTCCAGCAGAGTGCCTTTCCTTGTTGATTCCTCCACCACTTGCATCAGAGGCCGCTTCAAATTCATGATGCGTTTTTCTGTTAATAAAATTTCTTTCACATGATGAAAAATGTCATGGTTTTTCTTTACTTCAATTAGTGTTGTAAAGTTCAACAAACATTCTTGAATGAAAAACAGTAGCTTTGGGTGGGTACGGACCCTGATAACCCAAGATGTACAGCTCACTGCCAGTCCACTTACTTCGCCCCAGGGTCCATGGCTACATCATTAATTCAGTCATTGCTGACTGTGCAGTCAATGGCAAATGCCTGGCTCTGCAAGCGCCTTCAGGTTTTGCTTGCTGGGACAATGACTGCAGCCCAGCTGGCTGGCTTTGGTCATGTCACCCCAAAGTCACTGTGGAAGGCTGTAGTCTCTGCTCCCTACAGGCTAGCTTGAGCGGAGCCTGAATCTGGTGCTGTATCCATCAGCCAAGTTTAGAGCAACATGGTATGCTCCATTTAGCTCTCTAGCAGGGACAAAGGTCTCTCAAATTTTTCCCTGTAGTCAAAATACTCATTTCACTGGAAATTTTTCCTGAACCTGTACAATTTCTCACAGTGAAACTCCTTAATGAAAGCTCTATCTGTAGAGAGCTTGTTTTGAGGAAACAATGCTTTCTTTTTTTATATACGTACATATATAACAAAATAATCCTAACTAGACTTAATTTGAAAGAGTTATTGTCTTAAAATAATTCTGCTCCTATGAAACTTAGTTATGCTTCACTCTATCAGAAGTTGTAATGTCAACATGCTCAAAGAAAAACAGCATGCGGTGACTGTAAGACAGTATGTTTAAATGTAAGAAATCATCCAGTTAGCAGTGGTGTTGGTAACAGATCTATTAGTTAAAGCAAGGGGAGGTAGATGAACAACACCTTATTAATGATATAATGAGGGCTGTTGGGCTTGGTGAGCTATTCTGTGGTTAGTTGCATGTTTTCAAAACAAATGATTCAATGTTACGTGTTGTTTTGCATGTAAAATAACTAAGTCTATGGTGAGTTCTGTTCTTTTTCTGTTTACGAATAACCCTGTGCTAGTTACAGCGTGGGTTGTGTGAGGCTTGGTGTGTTTTTGAGAGCAAAGAGCATGTGCTATAGGGAGACAGATGCTTTGCTGATGTGTGCCAGTTAGGTGAATCTAGATAGATAGATTGGATAGATGTATGTGGGAGACAACTATGTTCCCTATGCTGTACTAAGCCAGATGTTCAGCATCTCCTTCCTATTGTCTTGGCATTGCTTGCATGAGCACCTGCTTGTTATCAGAGCCAGCTGGCCATAGGGAATCCTCTGATCTGCCCTTTGGGCTTACTGGTCCCAGAGCACTGCCTTGCTGCTTCTGAAACCTGGAGAATCAGCCAAGAGGCATTGAAGTCTGTGTGCTTGGGCGGTGGGTGTCTGAGGCAGTCTTTAAGGCCCAGGGGGATTGTTGCCAAATTTAATTAGTATTTTGGATCTCCCATGAAGTATTTGGGTAGTTGGAGCTGTACTGTGTATGTTTGGGTGGGGATCGTGAGGAGAAGGCTTTGTGTGTTTATTTTCCAGGTCAGTGAAGGACTATATTGCCATTTCAAGGGGAAGTGAATGTATTTCCCAGCTGGTTTGGTGTTCTGAGATTTAAGGGCCATTTCTGTCAGCTACAGTGATAAAGGGTCATCAGATCCTTCCTGTGTGCATTGGACTTGTGTTGTGGGGACTTAAAAGTCCCCATGCATGCAGGCAAACCAGGAACAGAGGCGGCTTGGACAGTGCATCTTCTGTCTGAAGGATGGAGGGGAGAAGTACTTCCCTCATGCTCATAAGGGAGCCTGGGTGGACCCATCTGTCCATTACAAAAGACTTTTGCAGTGAATGAGGACTGAGGGCACTAGAAGAGAAAGGCTGTATGTCCAGGAACAATGTCTGAGCTGGCCTTTCAGAGCACCTCCCAGCTGGTGCCATCACCACCACCGGGGTCTGTGGCACCCAGGTGATAGGCACCTATCCAGGCTTGTCAGCTGCTGCATCTAGCAGGGAGGAATTGGGCTAGCACACAGCCTGTCTGTCTTCTGCATTTGAGAAACACCCAGCTTTTGACTTCCATCCCTACATAATGGGATTCTCTCACTCAGCTGGGAGCCCCATGTGAGGCACAAACCTTGAGTGAGGTCTGAACTGAAGTAATAGCCAGAGGCCTGAACCAGTCTCTGGTTACTCCATGAGTGCTACAGCTGTGCCTGGCTTCAGTCTGCTCATCTGCAGCTCCAGGGTTGAAAGCTGCAAAGAAATCTTGTTCAGTCTGAACCAAAAAGTACAGTCGGGCTTTGTGAGCACAGAGGGCTTTATAAAGGTAGTGAATTGAGCTCTTGTGCCAACCTTTTTGTGATTTACTTCTCATTGTTTCTCTCTCCAGGAATTCCTCCTCTGAATTGCCATCTGCTTTTTTTTTTTTAACAGGGAGTTCTGTGTTGCAGGTTTTCTATTAGTGCATGACTTAATGCCCTTGTGCAGGAAAGCTGTACCACTATGGAGGTCTGTCACTGCCTCCATGTGTTGCTAAATCTACTGGAGTCATGCTGGAGAGTTACCAGTTAGTTTTTGGAGGGGCAGGAACAACTATCTCCAGTCAGTCTGCAGCAATGGGTGTAAACTAATCTCTGGGACAGCACGGAATTCCAGAGTATGAGAGATTGTCGGATGAAAACCAAATTCATTTGTTTCTATAATCAGTTCTGTGTTTTAGGACTGGAGGGTTCATTCAGACTCATTCCCAAGTCTTCTGTTACCAATTCTGAGCATGTTTTCAACCACTTTCACTCTGATGCTGTGGAAGAGGATTAGGCACCAAAGACCAGCTGCAAAGATGCTTCTGGTCACTTGTCATAACTTGGGTTTACTGCTGTGCTCAATCCTTCAGATAGCTGATATAGACTGACATGGTTCTGTCTCTCACTTCAGTAATAAACAGTATAAAATGCTCAGGATGCTTTTGATTAGTAGTGATATAGTTATGGAACATATACAGCCTTCATACCTATTTCTTTCAAAATACTCAAGGTGATTCGGTCACACTGTTGGCATTAGAAATTCTTCATAATCCTACTTTTGGAAGAAGCCAGCATCTCCTTCTGCGCAGAAGAGCAAGGGAAGCTGCTTCTGTTGAAACTCAGCCAAGTTCTGTTTCTGTTTGGGAGCGGAGGTGCATCTATTGTAAATAGAAGATTGTTACTACTGCTTTGTGGTTTCAACTATGGCAGAAAAGCAAGGGCTAGGCTATGCAAAGTAGGAATCCTGGGGAAGGATTTATTTGCCCATCTGTGGGGCAAGTGTCTAAGAGTGGGTTGTCTGTGAGAAGTGCTTGATTTCTTTAGAATAACTAACAGCCTAGATGCCTGACTTTTAGCCATTCAGTGATGGGTAAGATGATTCTTTCCTGCATATCTATATTAAGAAACAAGCTGTTGATTTTTTTCAGCTTTCCAGTCTTAATAATTACAAGATTTCAAAGGATATCCTAGCAAAAATAGAAATCGGGATGGGATGTGTGCACTCGCCTATCCCTTCCTAATGCTAAAGCCCACTTTGCAGATGGAAGGCTGAGAAGATCGGAGGGTTCTGGGTTGCACTGCACCACAAATACTGATTGTCAACATATTTGAATAGCGAAGTGCAAGACAGAAACGTTGTTAAATAATGACAGGTCTCTGTACAAGGTAATTCATGATCCTCAGGGAAAAGCATAGTGCATCCACTGGATGTGGATAAACCCCACTTTGCTATGGATGTTTGAGGAATCAATAAAACCCAGCATCTCCTTTGCTTGTGTTCTGACAGGTGGTATCTCATCTAGTGCTTCCCCTGTAAGGATCAGACACCTTTGGCTTTTGTACTCCTGGGCTCTCTGAACTCCATTTTGTCTCTAGTTTCCTTGCACAGACCTGTTATGAGGCATGAGTTAATACGATGCCGCTTGGTCCCCCAAATGTCTAAATCTGAGTCTGTCAGATTCACTTCCCAAAAGACAGGCTGTTTCCCAGGAAGCTGTGTTCAGCTAGAGGAAAGAACTGTAATCTGGAAGTGATATTTGCAGTTGGGCACCCTAGTATCCCAGAAAATTGGAGGACCAATTCTAATTAACTAGCTGCCATCTATCTGCAAATCCCATCTTGAAGATTAAGGACTTTTAAAAACATCTTTAAAAAGTGTAAAAGAAAAGAAAGGTAGTATGGAAAAAATCCAGGCTGCCTTTTTCTCTTGCAGAGGTTTTCTTATTCAAAGTCTCTCCCAGAAATCCAACAAAACCAGAACCACTGTAAAGAACGAGGGACCTACGAAGGCTTTTGTGACATTAGTGAGCTTGACGTTGTGTCCTTAAAATGAGGAGCTAGCCACAGCCTTGAGATCTCCTGTTTTAAAATTTGTTGTAATAGAACACAATACATAGATTGGAACAAGATCATCCTATAAATAGTAAAAGTTTAGATGTGATGGTGGAGATAGGTTAAATGAGGCTTTGTAGAAGAATAAGACTACAATAAAGATGTGTTCAGTTCTTGCGTTTGGGGTGGATGTTTTAGCTGTTTTTTCTTCTCCTGGTTAACACTGCTTTATTCTTCTGGATACATAAAATCTGAAGCTGAATCGGGACCTTGCTGGGTCCCCAAGATCAGCCTAGAACTGGCTGTGCAGGAACTCTCACACCAATTTGCACATTTATCATCACAGTTTAAACTCCCTTCACTTTCCAAGGCAGAGAAAACTTTGTAGGGCTCAGGTTTTAATGCATAATGCAACCTTCAAGGTCCAAAAGAAGCATGCAGAAATCAAAGACTTGACATGAAGTAAATGATTTGATCCTGCAAACAGAAATGCAGTTGGTTCTTCCATTGAAGAGGCTGTATTGCCTTTAGGATTTACTGTAATCAAGACAGCCACTTGCTGGATATTGATAATTTAGCTGCTGCCACTCTGGAAAAGGTAATTCACTAACTGCTGTAAAACAGTTTTCTCAAGAGTGAGAAATTGAGTGTAGCCCAGCTAGCTACATGCATTTCTCAAAGGGTTTTTTCTTTCATTTTTACATATGTTAATATATATTATTTTTATTTTGCATAAGATCCTCAACAGCAAGTGGAGTTTTCATGCTGGAAAGCAGTATTTCCATTTTAAATAGTCACAAATCCACTTTTTGTGAGGAGGCAAAACCAGGGGCATGGCACTATTCACATAGCTAGACCACTGAGCGGACATCTTCCTGTGCTTGCTGAGCAAGACTGGCTGGGAGCGATGTGACAACATGGGGCTGACACTAGGCAGGGCTGCCTGCCTCAGAAAAAGAAATCCTGGGGTTAGCAATTATGATAGAACCTACCTAAAGCCCTGTGACCAAGGGCTGGCTTTTATACATCAAAGTCTGAGAATTTCCAGCCTGACCAGAATTTTTATTTTAATGTTGTTTTCTAGCATTTCTATGCCAGATGTATTGCTGTATATGTCAGATTATCTCTTGATTCCAGTTTTGTCAGCTATAACCTACCTCTACGGGTTCAGGGGTAAATACCAGCCCTGCAGCTTAAAAGTTTGCAACTCAAACAGGAATTGATTGTTCTAACTTGGCTGTCTAGTCTGGCAAGTCCAGCTAGCCCTGGCCTTAAGGAGCCAGTTTGGCCATGCTTATTTTACTAGAATATGTTCAAGGAACACTTTATCTCCAATGGTAACTGTTCTTCTAGGGGCCCTGTGGGGCCCAAGTGAAGCCATGGCATGCCGCTTTCTTGGCGTACCTCTCCTCCCACTGCCAGCAGGTCAAAGGGGCCTCTTGAAGAAAATCTGCTTATTGCAAAATACTCCGTGGTGTCGGAAACTGTGTTTTGTTAGCAAGCACCTCTCACCCAACATGTGTGTGTTGGTTGCCGTGGGTGGGAGGACTTGCTGTGCTGGGCTGCCAGGTTTTTGTTTCTTTGTTTGCAGTGCTCTTTCAGGCGCAGGGCCCTGCTGAAAGGCAAAGGCCTCCTGCTGCTAGGCAGCATAATCTTTTTCCGTGCCACCTCTTCAGTGTTTGCGTGATTTCTGGGAAGAATAGAAAGCTGGACTGACACAGCAGTAAATAGACAAGATCCAGGCACTTCAGCAGTGGGGAGCACTGGACTAAGTCTTGCAAAGAACAAGCAAGTCTTTGCAGGTCTGAGGTACACTGATAAAGGAGGAAATGGCTCCCTGAAAGCCCAGTGGACTGGCTACGGTACCGTGATTAAAAGGGCCCCATGTTCCTCCCTCAGACTGCCATGTACCTTTGGTGTCCTGCCTGGCCTGGGGAGAAGTGGGAAAGCCGTGTTCCTGCTGATAGTCAGGAGTTCCTCTCCTATCTGAGGCGGGTAAATTCATAGCTCTGAAGGGACATGCTAAGGCAGAGTCCTCAGTCAGTTATAAATCATTTATGCTTTCTCAGTCCTGTGCTTCCCAGACCTCAATAATTTCATCATTCCAGCTGAACAGGAGTTTTACCTTGTTAAATTCAGGGAGTGCCACTGATGGCAGTAGTCTTTTCATCCTGTCCTTCTCATTTGCTGCCAGACCCATAATGAATGATTAATCTCAGTGTGTTGCAAAGGGTGCAACTACCTGTTTCTTTTGCCTCTAATAAAATATATGCCATTTGATCTGGTTGTACAGCATCTGTATTTGGATTTTTTTTTTGTCTTTTCATCTGTTTTGTATTGTGAACCCACTTAAAGAGCTGTACTGTAACTCTGGGGAATGTAATTTTTCCCCTATTGTCCCTCTTTATATTTAATGAACTGATTTCACTATTTCTAATGCAGATCAGCTTGTGTGCCTTTACCACCCATCCATGTTAAGAGTCAAGTTTATTGATCCTAAATACATATTCCACTAGTCTTCGTGCTTATTGTCAAAAATCAAAGCAGCCAGACATATCTCTGGTCCGCAAGCCCTGCTTTTCGTAGACAGATCACTTTAAAAATCACATCTCTCTCTATTCATGGTCTAGAACAGATCCTCCACAGGTGTAAATTGCTACAGCTCCATGGGGCTATTCAGATGGACACCAACAGGGGCTGTGGTCTTCCAGAGCAGTACATTTTCTGACATATCTGTATATTGGAATCATGCAAGTCAAACAGTGCTTTAATAATTTAAGAGTGTGGAAACACTGGGCTCATTGATTTGTCCTCTTTCTTGGAGTTAGTTATTCTAAATTTTTCTTCCAGCGTTCTTTTTGGGTTGAAATACTGAAAGCACAGTAAGATGGAAAATGAGTTGTACAGAAACATTGTCATAGGAGGCTTGATTGCTGTTACACCAAGAGCAGCTGTCTTAATTTGCTAATGTATCATTCACTTCAAAATAAACCTGTAATTTTTATGTTGTAAATTCAATACTTGCTATTCAATATTGCGTAAACTTTATTTCTGGTTCTCAGGTCTAAACTTACCATAATAGCTATACCCAATATGTACTTGTTTGGATAGCTTGAAAGTCTAGTGGATTTCTTGCAGCAGCTTGACAAAATTGCTTGACAAACATTGACTGACTTGCTGCAGATGGTTTGTCACAGATTAACTCTTCAGATAACTGGGACTCAGACTTTACAAGTGACCCTGAAAAGCCCAATGACTATGTAAATGTAATTCTGCAGCTCACCTGAATCTTCCTGACCTCAGGAAAGGTTACAAAACCAAAGTGGTTTTCTTACTTCTCCACCCACCTCCCCAGTACAGTGACTCGTTAGTGTGTTATTTTTCTTCTCTGGCTTTATTTAAATGCTGTCTCATAAGCTGGTGGTTTTTAAGGCCAGGAAATGCGTGTGGATCTTCTTAGTAACAGTGGTGTGAACTTTTGTTCATAGCAACTCACCTGCTGTTTGTATAACACCCATGGTATTACTGATGGTTTTTTAGAAAAGTGCAGCTGATGAAATGCTGAGTTGATGCACTGTTTTCCATCACTTATGTTCAGATAGTACAGATGACCTCAGAGGTATCTACTCATTTTATGGGCACCCTACCTTTGAAGTCATTAGTGCTTAATTTTCACTGCTGCTTGTACTCAACAACATTAGTAGTGGCTTCATGAATTACTAATGTGGTGCTTAAAGGTGAAAAGTAAAGACCTCATCAAATTCTGGATATTTGCATATACACTGCAGATAATTAAGTATCGGAGAGGCAATGTTTTCTCTTCTCTCCCCCTTTGCTGTTAGGATGTTCAATAAGAGAGTCCATTTAATATCTTTTGCTGCTGAGGATTAACCTTTGTTTAATGCTGTCTGGTCCTATATGATATATCATATGCTGCATGAACCCTTGTTTGCAAAGCAGCTTCTTGGGTTCTGTTGTGTTCACCCTGGCAAGATCCAAGAGGTAATTACAGAGCTCCTTTGTTAGAAATTAAGTGCTGCAGATGAAGATCTTTTCCAGTAAATCAGAAATCACATATACAGTTCAGTTTAAGAACCTGGGGAGACCATCTTTTTCTTTTCCCTCTGAAATTCTTCTCCATAAAATCAAAAGCTGTTCTTCAAAGCAGTGAAGTGTGTACTTAGCATTGCATTCTTGAATTCAGTAAGACACTTCTGCCTTTACTAAACAGGCATGTCTTTAAACAAAGCACTTAAACACATGCTTAATTAGTTACTGAGACAAGAGATATGATGTATATATACCATTCATATTTAAAAAAGGGGATTTTTTTTTCCCAGTATGTGTGACCTCTTTAAAGCAGGAAACATGCTTCTAGCTTGAGTAATGTTGTTTTTCTTTTTCAATAGCATTTCAGTTCAGTGTAGATAAAAATGATCTTTTAAGGAGTCAAAGGTTTAAATGCCTGTTTTGCCCAATCCTTTTTGAAACCCAGTTCAGACATACAGCTTCTTTGAAATAAATAATTGTGCCAGAAGCTATATGTTCATCAGGAAACTGTTTTTAGTATCACCTGCATAAACCAAATCACAGATGCTTCAATCAAGGAAGATTTTTTTAAAGAAAGGCTTTAAATTGCCTACTCTGCAGTATCACATGCTTGTCTGTAATTTAGTGCCTTATCCAATGGAGTGTCAGAGGGGTTAGCTTCCTCTGGAATGTAGAAATGATTAGAAGATTAAAAAACCATACAGAGTTCCCTGATCTTTTACAGAATACTAAAAACATCTGAAAAATGTTTAAATTATTATTATTCTGATAATCATGTTCTAGACATTCTTTCTGCCTTCTATTGTATGCTATATTATTTTTTTTAACCAGAATAATGAGTTAAACTTTGGTTTATATATTGTTTGTTTTTTTTTGAAGTTGCTGTTTCTTTATTAAAAAGGAGACAGGTGAAACTGGCATTTTGAGTAGAGGTGTACTGACACTCTGGCATGCATGGGCACTCCACGGAACATTACTTGAAAGAGGAACTGTGAGGGATTTTAACTCTTGCACACACTTGCACATCTGAGCCGATTGCTTTAGGAGTAGAACTGTGATGTTCTCCATCTTTCCAGTGACAGGTAACATCACATACATGACATAAGACTTTCAAAAGGGTTGTTCTGTTCTAGCTGTTATAGTGGGACATAGCCACCAGTTGACTTGATGGCATTAGAGTGAGTGAAGTCGGGGGTCAGTGTAACTAAACCACTTCTTATTTTAAATTGATTTCACACTGTCTGTTTTGGCAGTACTAGTGTACAGCGCTCTGCAGCTTCCTCTGTTGGTGCCTTGTGTCACGGACCAAGACAGCCCATGCCCTCTACTTCTGGAGCATGTATATGTAGTGAAGCATAGGCCTTTTGCGTATACGAAAAGGAGGTGAATTAACACAGCAGCTGCAGTATCTGGAGGAACCATATTGAGGAACCTTCTGTTGGGTCTAGGGCCATGAACAATTTCTATGGTGTGTTAGTGAATGGACTTGTGCTTTGTGAATGCAAGAGTGAGTATTGTTACCAGAGCACCTAAGGAAATTGGTGGATAGCAGTCTGTTTGGTTTGCCATAGACCAGCCATAGGAGTGGTGGTCCAGGACACTTTTTCTACAGATGATGTCACTCTGTCTGTACCATTGCTGATACCAGTCAGCAGTTTTCAACTGATGGATATCCAAAAGTTTTTCAGTCATTGCAAACCTCTTTGTAAAGTTCATGTGCAGAGGACTATGTAGACTTTGTGGACGTTCTAGTCACCATTCTTGGGTTCTGATAATGTCATGGTGAAAATCACTGTCAGTAATGAAAGCATTTCATCCTGAGTAAAACTGATTGTTCAGAGGTTCACAGGAAACTGCTCCTGACCTGCATTTGTTTGTAACAGATGCTAGAAAGAAAATTCTCATATGCAGGTACACACTCACCTGACTAGACTTGCTGATATAGAGACTGAATCATGTGCTCCTGAATCTGTAACAGTGAAGCTCAGACTTGATTGCAGAGAAATTTAGGTGCATTGATTTCCAGTGTGGAATGGACATCACACTTCATTTCAAAGTGCTTCAGCCTCTAGTTCATCTAGCTGTGACTAAACTGTGAATGAGAGCTATAGGGGGCTTGAATGTCCTCTTATCTGGTTAAAAAGCTAGCCTGGCAATAAAGCCTGCTGCAGATCTGCCACAGCCACTTGTGGAGGAGCAAATGGAGTGCTAACAAGAGTGTAAGGTCTATCAAATTCAGAGGTATTCGTGTTTCTACATAGTTCAACCTCAAGACTAATAGCTTACAGGCGCACAGGTCTATTGCTCTTCCAAAGACATACAAGCATTTTCATTGTTTTTGTTGTAAGGCACACAAATGTCAGTGTGCATGATAGACAAATGATATTACTGAGAGGTAATTGGCTGGAAGTACATCATACTTATGTAGAAGTCGTCACAACAACTTCATAGTTAAATGAATGCTTAACTATTAATTTTCCTCCTTCCAATCTACGTGGAAGTTCCTAAACTACCCTCTGGTTTAAAGCAGAAGGAATAATGTTTACTCTGTCACATGAATTTGTCTCCTGTTAGTATGAGGACGTTAGTCTGTGTTTGGCAAGACTTTCTTTTGTGAAGCATGATAATATCAAAGCGATTCAGTGAAAAGATTGGGTTTGGAAAATTGCAGTTGACTATGCTTTCCTTTCACATTCTTATGTTCCCTGGAATAGTTCTTAATTGCAGATGCAGAGATGACCGGTCACCTCTTTGTAGGAGGCAGTAAGATCTTCAGTCACCACTGTATCTGAGCCTCTTGGAACAACTTTGGGAAGCAAAGGGGTGCCATTATCCTAAATCATTTGTCCAAGATCACAGAGGAGGTGAGTGGTGGAGCAGGACTTGAACCCACACCAGCACTGTATCTGTCTGCCCTATCACTACCTTCTGTTTAATGACTTTGGGGGCTGATAGCAAAACCTTTGGAGCACTGCTTTCCTGTAGAGGATCTGTCTAGTGTCCAGTGTGCAAGCCACCTACTTCTGCACAATGCCACAAAACCTAAAATGTTCTTGATTGCAATGTGTGCAAGTTGTGAGCATTGAAATCAGCTGACTGTAAATACCTGTTCAGTGGTAGGCATGTGCTTAAATGTAGCCTTGCATAGGAGTGAATGGTGGCAAAAACTGCTGGGTTCTGGTGTTGTGTTTAGCAGCAAGTTGTTTAAAATTCAGGAGAAATAAATAGTTTTCTCATTTGTAGATGTGGCTGTGTTGCAGTATCAGGGAGAGAAGTTATGCTCAAGAAGCTGTTCAGCTCCTACTTGTACTCGTTCCTCTGATAATGAACTCAAAAATTCAGTCTCAGGAGTTTTAAATCTGTATCTTTAACATGAAATTCACTTGAACCATTGTGGAGAGTGCTGGAGGGGGAGGAAGAGGGAGGAGAAAAGAACATCTCAGCTCCAATGTTATTTTTCAAAGAGGCATATCGGCACCTAGTAAGTTTTACCATCATATTAAAATAGACGATGATTATCTACCTTGCCAGTAAACATCTGACTTCAGGCAATTGTGAAATAACTTGATCCTTAACCAGTGTGATGTTACATACAGGCATACCCAACCTTTACAAAAGCAGCCTTAAAAGTCAAATGTCATCCTCTTCCTAGCTTCTATTCCTCTGCAGCCAGGCTACCTTTCACTTGTTCATTGCCTTGTCTAATCTTCATTGAATAAGTCTGGCAAAAATCAGAGCTGCTTTGCTGATTTATACCAAATCAGGCTTTGGCTTTAAACTCTGAAGCTTGTAACAAAAGTTTTGCAAACTTACCTTCATCACCCAAGAAACCCTCCAGAAGACATCAGGATTTCTGTGTCCCAATTCTTGTATTGGGTATACCATTCACCAGCTTGGACCAAACCCTAGAGTGGATATTCACAGACTCAGGTTGGGCTTGGAGGCAAAAGGCTTCCTGAATCCAGCCTTTCAAGAAGTACATACCTGTTAGCAGAACTCTAGGGGAAGGGAAGGATGGAGTAACTATCCCATCAAACTTCTTACCTTTTTTTCTGAGCTTTATCTAAACAGGTTCAGGCTACTGAAAATTTTATAACCTTTCAAAACCTTACAAACCAGCCATGAAGCAAGAGCTCCCCTTGTTTAACAGGCAGCAAACCGAGGTGTGAAGCTAAGGACATGCAGTAGCAAGAGAGATAAGAGAAGTGCCTCTTCTGCTGCATTTATCTTTAATAAGAGGATGCCTAAGAGCTTCAGCTATCTGTTATCTTTCACAAAGATTTACCAGAACAAGTGGTACTAAGCCTTTAATGCTTTTGCTTTACATACACAAAAATGCTAATTTTTGTTTCCATTTTCACTCAGCCTGATTTGAAAAATTTCTATGTTAAATAGCAGTCTGTCATTTTGGAAGTTATTTTTCTGAGATGCCAAGCGGTACTGATTATATCAATGGAGTACACTGATTTTTTTTTTTCCACTCGTATTTGCACTATACAGTCAGTAAGCATGGTATTTGACATGATTTATTTTCTTTCTCTTTTTATCTCCAAATTTTTGCAGAAATAATCAGATTTACATTGAAACCAGCATTGAAACTTCATTGTGACAAATCTCCTGTGCTTGTTCAATCTAATGCAAAATGTACAAGGTGGTACTTAAAGCCTTTGTCTGACTTCAGGGTCTGTTTATGCCAGTTCTAACTTGACACCTTTTTTTCTAGCCTGTGGTTATATGGCAGATGATGATGTTCTGCAAGTTCTGAGTTTTGAAGGTGAGACACAGCCTCTGTAAGCAGCTTGTCTAACCCTTTGGTACTGGTACCTGTCTATGGCAGGGCAAGGACAGCTGACCAGAGGATGTGACTGGGCCATCCTGGGTTTATGGTGTTCCTTTGCCATATGCTGGGACCAGTCACTGTGGCTATAAAGGAAAGGACTGTGCTATACATCATCATTCTTTCTTATCTCAACTTTTACAGTGGTCTGCCATGGTCTTGGTTGGTGTATATCACTGTGATCTATTGATTTTAATTAAGTGATGATAACTTTTATTACGCAGATCCCAGCAAGATGAAACTTGAGTCTTAAAGCCAGTTCTCCAGATCTGTATGTTGTATGGCTTGTGAGATCTGCTAAAACCTAACAGCTTACATTCCTGACCAGTACTGCTATTTCTGGCACAAGCATGTCAAAATGCTTTTTATTTTATGGCAGCATGCCTGTCCTCTTGTCTCTGAAACATGGTTTTCTTGCTGAAACTGGTTGTAGCCAGGCTACAGTGGTTTGTGTGGGAAGTGTTGCCTCCTACCCAGAAACCACAGCAGTATTTCCTACTGCGTAAGTTAGACACCTAAGAAGATTTGGATTTTAATTTTAATTTGCTTTTCTTTAATGGAGAGAAAAAAAAAACCCACAACACAAAAAATTTAATTAATTGATCCTGCGTTGCACAGAGAGAATGATCAATCTCCTGCATGCAGCTGCATCTGTCTGCTACTCCTGGTTGAATTCCTCAAAAGGCTAAGTGTTTCTAATGGCCATTTAAATAATAAATGCCACCACACTCATTAGGGTGTATCAGTCGTTCTTTTTCTGCTCTGGTGCTTGTTGTATTCTATTAATATTTATTGAATTCAAGGAAATTTGTCCTGAGCTAGTGGTCCACATTTCTTTTCAAGGTCACCAAATATAAATATTTTATTTATCCAATTTAGAAAAACGACAGTAGATGCTATGCAGCAAACATGACAAGAGTATGAATTAGGGGAAAGTTTCCCTCGGGAAATGTATCCAGGTACCAGTAATGGATAATTATAAGTCCAATAGCTTCTCTCCTAGTGGGTAATAAAGATACATAATGACAATACAAACCCTTACCTGAAAGTGTGCGTATGGCAGTAGCAGTGAACAGCAAAACAGACTATTTACTATAAGCGCAGTGGAAGCATCCAAATCTCTTTCTGGTATTGGGACCCTAAGTAGCTTTATTAGAGATTCAGCTTCAAAATTTTACGTGGTGTTATGGGTTTTCATGGCAGGGTTTTGGTAGCAGGGGGGCTATAGGGGTGGCTGCTGTGAGAAGCTTCCCCCATGTCTGGTAAAGCCAGTGCCAGCCGGCTCTAAGATGGACCCGCTGCTGGCCAAGGCCAAGCCAATCAGTGATGGTGGTAGCGCCTCTGTGATAACAGATTTAAGAAGGGGAAGAAAACTGCAGTAAAAGGGCAGTCGAGAGAGAGGGGTGAGAATATGTGAGGGAAACAGCTCTTCAGACACCAAGATCAGTGAAGAAGGAGGGGGAAGGAGGTGCTTGAGATGCCGGAGCAGAGAGTCTTCCCTTTCAGCTCATGATGAAGATCATGGTGAGGCAGGTTGTCCCCCTGCAGTCCATGGAGGTCCATGGTGGAGCAGAGATCCACCTGTAGCCCATGGAAGGGACCCCACACCGGAGCAGGTGTATACCTGAAGGAGGCTGTCACCCCATGGGGAGCCTGCACTGGAGCAGGCTCCTGGCAGGACCTGCGGACCCGTGGAGAGAGGAGCCCACACTGGAACAGGTTTGCTGGCAGGGCTTGTGACCCCGTGGATACCCATACTGGAGAGCAGCCTGTTCCTGAAGCACTGCAGCCCATGGAAGGGACCCATGCTGGGGCAGTTTGTGAAGAGCTGCAGCCCATGGGAAGGACTCACGCTGGAGAATTTTCTGCAGAACTGTCTCCCGTGGGAGGGGCCTCATGCTGGAGCAGGGGAAGAGTATGAGAAGTCCTCCCCCTGAGGAGGAAGGAGCGGCAGAGACAACATGTGATGAACTGACCATAACCACCATTCCCTATCCCCCTGTGCCGCTTGGGGGGAGGAGGCAGAGAAACGGGAGTGAAGTTGAGCCCAGGGAGAAGGGAGGGATGGGTGGAAGGTGTTTTAAGATTTAGTTTTATTTTCTCACTATCCTACTCTGATTTGATTGGTGATAAACTGACCTTCCTTTTCTCCCCAAGGTCAGTCTGTTTTGTCCCTGACGGTAATTGGTGAGTGATCTCTCCCTGTCTTTGTCTCGACCCATGAGCCTTTCATCATATTTCCTCTCCCCTGTCCAGCAGAGGAGGGGGAGTGATAGAGCAGTTTTGGTGGGCACCTGGCATTTATCTAGGCCAAACCAAAACACTTGGATATGCATGTGGACTATATGGCAGATTTTCAGTAGCCCTGTGGGAGTGAATATGCCTAAGATGCTTGATTATGAGTCATATGTTGGCTCAAAACTGCTGGATGAAAAATGTGCCTGTAGCAATCACATGAGTGTCCAGAGTAGCTTATCTTGAGTATTGCACGGTATTTTCTTACCCCTGGTGATCTACTGTTCTCCCTTTGAACCAGGGCAGTTCATGGATATTCTCAGTGGCAAGACCTTGGCGAGAACAGGTATGGGGAATAAATGACTCCATCTTCCTTCTTGCAAAACTTGTATGTACTTGCTATGACTGTGTAGCCCAGGAAGGTCCTATTTATTTCCCACCAGTTATGAGATGAAGAGAAGATCCTGCTGAGATGCTGTGTTCTGATTGTTCCTGTAGATTAAGACTTTCATGCCCTTTTCTGCTGCATTTTCAACTTCTGCACACTTGGAGCATGTCTTCTCTGTGTTCCCTGGAGGCATAGAAGTTCTTTTATGATAATTTCGTTTTGAGCAAGCACATCTTTGCTTTACATTCATCCTGCACTCTCCTAAAAGAAGGCGAGATGATGGAGGCCACATTTTAGAAATTAATAATTGCATTCCTGCAAATGCTGGCTATACTAAAACAATGCTTCAAAAAGGAAAAATCCAATAGATTGTGTTTACCTCCTCAAAATGTTCACCAAGGAACAGTTCCCCCAAAATGAGTTTCAAGCTGTGCAGAATCAAAGAAAACAAATGAAGTGGCACTTAATTTAATTGAAAAATTGTGCTTGTGGGTTTTTGTGTCTCCATTCAGTTTTTAGCACATTGTAGTCTTTTGCTTTTTCTAAGGTTAAAATTAAGTGTTTATTACCATTGTCTAGAGATATCGCAGACAAAGCACAGGCTCTAAAGAAGTGGGTGTTGAGTAACTGGTGTCTTTGTAGCAGTTCTCTTTTTAGATAATACACACACAGTATCTAAGGGAAGATGTTACAGGAGAATTGGCTGTACAAATGAAAGTTAGTAACTCTGGAGTATTGACTGAAGTGGCGTGTGACCTGTGCTGCTTCCTGACTTTCCATGTAGGCATTCCTGTGGCCTGTTCTGACCTATAGAACTAGAGATTTTATGTCCCTGTCTCACTGTTGACATCACTGGTATCACGCTCTGATAAAATATCACTAGTTGGCAGCTCATTGATATTCTCAATGGCAAGACCTTGGCGAGAACAGGTGTGGGGAATAAATCACTCCATCTCCCTTCTTGCAAAACTTGCTTTGCTCTGGAGGGAGCAGGTCTGATCTGCTGCATCCTGGTAGAAACCATATCAGATGGGGTCCATGGACTAAAAAGAGGAGAAATAAGGCCCTTGTATAGTCACAAGGGAACAAGCAGAGCTCTGATAAATATAGAGCTGAGTTGCTAAGCTAAGTGCTAAAAGCATGGAGGCTATTACAACTCTGACCCTGAGTGATGGTGATGGACAGGCGGCAACAGGAGCAGAAGATGCTGGGAGAGGGAGAGGAAAGATTGAGAAAACTGAGGTAGTAGGAGAAATGGAACTGAATGGAAAAAATAGATATCTCTGGAGCTGCATGTAAAATCAAAACATTAGATCAATGTTGGGCAGGCCTTTGTAATGAATAAAATAGGTCCTTATGCACAGGGGACACAGGGCAGAAAGCATAGAGACACCTGAAGAAATAGCGTACAGGTGACTGAACAGTTCAGTAAGCCCCTAAAATGGGTGGGGAAATGTGACAAGAAGCTGAACAACCTGCATGGCAGAGCAGGACCAGTGTACATATGGCAGGGGCACAGAGAGGAGGAGTGTTTTGGGGACTGCCAGCAGAGCAAGCCAGGAGGGCAGAGCAGCAGCAGCTTGTTGAGTGGGTCTGAGCTGGAACTGGGTCTGAGCTGGAACTGGCTCTGGAGACAGGCCTGTTATTGCAGGAGCTAGAGAGCGTTAGGCTGGAAAGGGAAGGGAGTCTTAATGTGTTTGGCAAATAGCCACAGCAAGGCACAGCAAGTTTGTCATGTGCTTGAGCAGAGCAAAAATAATCGTGGCACCTTCATTGTTACTGTTCTCTAGAATTATATCAGAAATTATGCCTGCTGCATTAATGTAGATATCCTTGTGCGATACACCACATCCTTCCTTTATTTCAAACCAACATGGAAAATATGCATGGCAAAAATATCTTTGGGGGCAAGCTAAACAAGTTTTAGCATGACAAGCTCTGAAGTAAATACTGAACAGTTGCTAATTAAAGTTAAGTGCATAGTCCCTGATTTTTCAATTAACACACTCAATACATAGTGATGCCTTAATTATTTTTGTGTCTAAATATACTTAAACAAAATCTGTAAGTCTGGAGGTGAACTTTACAAGGCAGATAGTTCTCTCTATTTTCAATGGTAGGGTGGAGGTAGACTTAACTGAAATTGAAGGGAGGCTCTCATGGCAATGTATGCTTGTCTGAATAACTTTGGCCTTAGATAACCCTGGCTCTTCCCATCATCTTCCGTTTATCTTCACTTTAATTTCAGATGAGCCTTTTTCAAGCAATTATTTGCCACTTAACTAGCCATGGGGTCAACTAGTCTGCGACAGATCACGTTGGCCTTCGTTAGGTAGTTCTGCCAATTACCCACACAGTGATCCACATTCTCTGCTGTGAGCTGTGGAGGTGCTATGGCATTTTGTTCAAACCAGGCAGCTGCCCTCTTTCTGTAGTTGATGCGGAGGAGGCTGAATAGCCCCATCATGAGATCAGTGTTTGACAAATGAGATGAATTGCCCTCTGGAGATGCCTGCTCACGCTGGGGACGAACAAGGTAACTACCTTAAACAGGTCACCTAACAATCAGGTATATAAGGGCAAGTGGAATCAAGGAGATGCCCATGGCTTAGCTGCTGTCTGGACTCCCAAGTAACTAATGATAGCCTGCTGCTGGCCTGTTCCCATGGCAGCACCCGTAATGGTCATTTGTGTAAAAACGGCCACTTCTAAAAATACTCACCTATACAACTCAGGGATAATGGTTTAAATCACTCAGTACTGGAATTTTTCAGAAGCGCTTAGCGTCAGAGCTTGTCAGGATTTTCTCAAGTATTTTTAATCAGAAAATGCCAGCTTATTGAAACATGAAGTCTGGGGACACAGGTCTGTTTTCAAGAAGTCAACTACAAAATTTCAAAAATAAAGTCCAGATTTAAGGTGTTTTCATAGCAACATGTGCTGACTGAAAAGTTCCCGTTTTTCTAGCCCAAAATTAATTTTAAAAGCATGTGTTACTTTGGTGATTTTTATTTTAATTACTGATCAAATTTAGAACAAAAATATTCAAGTCATATGACATATTAAATTTACTTGAGCTGACACTGTGCATTTAGTTTAGGGTCTATTTGTGTGTTAAAGCAATTTCAGCCATTAATGTCAACTTGACAGGAGGAATTTTTTTCATATTTTGAATATTTTTGTCATGTCCTATCTGTCTCCACTGAGTGCTGGTCTAAACGTGTTCCATTTTAGTAAAAGGGTGATTTTTTTTGAGGCCCAGTGGGAGAAAATGTTAGGAAAATTCAGAATGCTTTTGAAAAACCTTTCCTGTGTTTTGCAAGGGGACTACTACTACATTTAGGGTTTTAATGCCAGGAAGTGTATTTCCCTTCAAAATGAGGGCTATGAATTTGTCTCAACTTTGGAGGGACTGGGGAAAGGGGGACGTCTTGGAGGACTGACATTGGTTTCTACTGGTAAAAAAATGTAGCCTGCCACTCAGCTATGAAATTCAAACCTCAAACCAAAGTAATTGGGCTGAGAATTGCTCTACCAGTTGGCTGCTAATTCTGAAAAATAATCTACCACCTGTTGTTTAGTCTGTAGGATTAAAGAAGGTTTAATGATTGAGGCAAGAGAATTTTATTGCTCCAGATGGAGCACAATTTTAAAAAAAGACTATGGACGAAGATCAGCATTCAGTGCAGTAGCCTACTACTTTTAAAAAGGCAGCTTGGTACAAGCCACAGCAGTTTTAATAGCAACCTATGGACAGAGTTGTTTTCCACCTTCAGAAATTGTTTTCTCTATTTGGAAGTCATCACAGATGAGTTTATCACAGTTCTTGAACAGATATGCTGTGCAATTGTCGCTTTTCTCCCTGTGTACATCATCAGAATTTAATAAGAGGCGATAATTTTATTGTCCCACTGAGAATGTAATCAAAGATGTGTTTGATACACAGGATAAATAGTTGCCGGAGATGGAAATGTGAAAATTTAAGGGTTATTTTGTTTGTGTGCTATCTACTGGCCATCTGGAAGCAGGAAATACTGGCAATGAGAGACTTTCAGAAATCAGTGGTATGAAATAGATGAGAAGACAGGGTAAGGTAAATCTGTCGGTTGGACAGACTAGATCATATTGCTGGGAATATTTCTGCTCAGAAAAAAAGCAGACAATGCTTTTCTGATAAATGTGTAATTTTTGTGACAAATGTGTTTTCAGGAAATATTTGCAAGTTTAGAGAAGAGGGGAGTGTGGGGATACTTTCTGATAGGTCTAGAATAGGGCACTTTAAAACAGTCATGTTCAGGGCCTGAGAAACTTACAGGGACTGGGAGATGTGGGTTCAATTCCTGCTCTGGCTCAGCCTGGAATCTGAATTTGAGCTGACTGCATCCCACACTGATGACCTAACAAGCAGATGTGTGGCTGTTTCACTTGGGCCATTGGACAGATTAGGAAAGCCGGATTTTAATGGCCTGCTATTACTACATTTGGTGAGAATAGGGGAAACTTGGCCAACTTTGTGCAGGGATGTGTGTTGTCACACCAGCCATGTTGGTGTACAGCTGTGTTGTGGAGGTGATGATTCCCTGCAGCTGATAACCAGAATGTGCAGCAGAAGCCCCTGACACATGCACTGACCCATCCTTGGGGCAGATTTGGGGATATATTGAGTGGAAAGGGGAAGAGAAGACAGACTATGCTGGATAGGATTCATCAAGAAACTTGCCTTGCTTCTGGTCAAGTTTGTATTGAGTCTTTTTTCCTAGCTTGTACTTTTAGCTGCTGCTTCCATTTCCCCTCTGTAATACTTTATTCTCCTTTTCTTCAGTCATCTCCTCCTTGCTTTTTCCCTCTTTGACCCTAAAAATCTCAGGACTTGTTGGATGAGGTAAATTAAATTTCAGAAAGTATATCTATTATTTGTCCAGTGCCCTTTCTGGGCGGGTCATTTATACCAGTCCAGGAGTTTTCTGGGGCATCTTTTTTTTTTTTTTTAGCAAAGCTCCTAGGGGATTGAATGTCTTCTTTAAGTCACCCCTGCAGTTTAGCTATACAACTGCTAACTATCAGCTGCATCCTGCTCCCCTTGCAGACTCCAAGTCTCTCACTTGGTGACTTTCCCTGATTTCCCCAGTCAGGTTCATCTGGCTGACTGTATTAAGGGTGGAGATCCATAGTGGCCTAGACCAGTCTAATTACAGCAAACCTGTTCTTTCTGCCTCTATTCCCTGGACGTGTGGTCCTTGCACCTCCCATGCGCCTAGTCTGTTCAGTTTGCTGAGCCAGCAAAAAACTGGGTTTTTTTTTTGTTTGCCTTTGTGGGATATGGGTTTTTTTTTCAGCAAACTGAGCAGGCTGGGCACAGGGTGAGATGTGGAACTTCACAGCATGGCATGGCACTGTGGCACTTAACAATTGGATCCATTCAGTCTTCCTTAAAGCCAGAGGTCTCAGGTTCTTTGATCAAACAAGTGATCCCTGCCTGCTAGATGGGTCCTACAGTATCCAGAACAAGGCAAAAAACTTGTTCTCTTGTGCTCATCCACAGCTTCTGTAAGAGAACATAAGGTAATGCAAACTGTGAACAAATTAAACAGAACTACCATCTGTAATAGATATATGGAGTGGCAACTGCTGGCTTTTGGAAAGCTTTGTAGATAGTAGCTTGACCAGGAAAACCTGATAGTAGACATTACGTACATTAAAGCATTGAATTTAAAGGATCTAGTTTTTCACCACTAGCATTTTGCATTTCAGTGGCAATAAATATTCAAAGGTCTCAAGACGTGAAGAAACTCTAGGGATACTGTAAATCTCCCTTGTTTTTCTTTACCACAGACATGAACATTAGTATAGCTAGTTAAGAAGCAATGGCTTTGTCTAACTGAAATCGTTAAACTCAAGTACTTTTGTTTGCTGAAGTAGTTTGGTTTTCTTGAAGTTTTTCCAATACAAAGGACTTTTTTCCTCCTTTCCTGTCCTGCTTGGGTTGTTATTCCCACCTCTCCAGGTGAACAAATTCAGGAAGGAATGGCAACAGCCCATATGTCTATTATGGTGTCCTACTGTAATGAGTGTTTGTCGTCTTCCAATGCGTTAAGTACTGTTGATGTTTTGAAGTGAGCTATGTCACCTAACAGCTTATAAGCAGAAAGTTTAACAGATCAGTAATGATTCCTGAGAAATTCAGTGGAAGGAGGCATCTTTTTAAGCCATCTTTCTGTCTGAAGCACCCTTCTGGCAGGCTATAAATGTTTACCATTCTCAATGTCTGACCCGTGTCAGGGTTATAGTCTCGTAGTCGCTTGGTGGGAGGTCAGTGGGGAGGTAAAACCACTATGCTTTTGTTCTGGATGGCTTGCATAGTTTACAGAGCTGGGTCTTGCTTTGGTATGTAATCTTTCTGCCAGCTGCTCTTTGGAAGTGGCTGCACACTCTCCATTAGCAAGGCTGGTGGACACATTTATGTAGCAACCCCTCACGATGGTGCAATTGCCCTATGCTGTGAGGTTTGTCTTGTACTGCAAGTAACACCCAAGCCACTTTTAGGGAACTTCTACCTCAAGGAATATTTGCAAGATTTTGAGGGAATTCAGAGCTTTGAAAAGCAGATTCTAGGCAGTGACTAAGATGCCAAGAGAATGGATAATGTTTTGTTATGCAGAACACTTGCAAATATTTCTTTACAGTCGCACTGATACCACTGTACAAAAAGCCCTGTGAATTAAATATGCAGTCCAGGACCATAATTTTTCCACTGCCCCAAAGGGAAGGAATGGCCCTTATTCGATGTATTTAGTGGACTTCTTATCAATACATTACAACAGATAAAGATGCAGTGTTTGAAGGTCTTCAACCAAAAGACTCGATGATAGAACAGCATCTAGCAGTTACATTTTATCAGATGCTAGTGTTTCACTGTGGGTGATAGACCCTGTCCAGCTCTTTCAGTTGATGTCTGAGAATCAGATAATCTTAGCACAAAAATCTGCTGAGAAAAGAGATTTATAGCTCAAGTGCTGCACGTGGAAACCCGTGCATGTACATCACATCTGAGTTAATCTCAAAAATCGTAAATGAAAAAAATCCCAAAATTATCTAGGATCTCCCCACAGCTCCAGTCTTTTCTTATTTCTTCATTTATTGTAATGACAATGCAATTATTTGTGAAGATAAAAGTTATTTGTTTAGTGACTAAACTGATAAACGTACAACAGTATTTCAGGTAAATGGAAGGAAACAAACTCATTAACTTTGCCTTAGAAAATAAGTAAATGTTGAGCTGTGCAAAGTTCCAAATGTTAAGAATTTTCTCCCTGATAGAGCTGGATGGAAGATAGAAAACCTGAAAAAAAAACCCCTGAGCCAGTAGTACATATAAATACTGTGCTGCTGCATTTTATCCCTCAAAGAAAATATACAGTGAAATATTAGTGTTCCATGTTTTCGTCTTTATTTTTAACAGCTAATTTCACTCTGCACACCGAAACCCCTCCTCAGTTCTTCAAATGATTAGTGTCTGATACAGATAGCACTCAGGGAAAATGCCAGTCACCTTCTGGAAGGTTTGCTTCCAAGGTATGTGTGGAGGATAAGTAGTGTAGATTGTGTGTAAGCACGCTGGTGTGATTCAAGCTCCAAAGATTTGTCCAGAAGATTGGAGAAAGCAGTGGTTTGGGTTTGAGAAGACGTGATATTTGATGACTCTGCTATATAATTCCTTTGGGAATTTAGCAGATCCTTTTGTTCAAAAGTACTGGCAGTTCAGTGCCTGAATACCTTAAATCTGGTCCCAAAAATCTTTGTGTCTGCATTTCTGACACAGGACTGACACAAGTGGTCAAGCTTTTTGTTCTGTATCTGAATGATACATAAACCTTAGTTATGAGGTCTTTGGGGGTGGGATTCTTTCACCCTTACAGTCAGGAGGTTGAAAGCAATGTGAATTAGGATTGTCAGTGCCTCTGAAGTTCATAAATGGCATTTTTTAGCATCTGTAGGCTCCCTAGATATGTTTAAAATATGGCCTCTCATCCATAGCACTGCCATAATAGGACTGGTTCCTTAAGAAAATTTCTTCAGATTTTTTCCCCTCACTCTGATATCCTGAAGTAGTAAATTTTCACCATTCTCTTGGATTCTTTAGGATTGTTTCACAGGCTGATGAAGTCAGAAGGGATTGATAACAATTCTGCAACTTGTCTTGATTTGTGCAAGTACCCCATCAAACTGTGTTATAGCCTATTGAATGGGTCTGTTTCTGGCCACACTCAGGACATATAAAGTACTAAGAAGGACATGGGGAAAAAGTAGGTCCAAAGTTTTTTGTTTTTCTCAGTCAAAATGAACAGCTAGCATTTTAACCTTATACTTTCTGTTCTTAAGCTGAGGCAGCTGTATCTAGGTTGGCTCCACTTCAGCGTCCAGAGTAACAGAGCTTTTTCTGGCATCAGAAAAAGATGCAAATTATTTTCCTGTGGCAGGTGTTTCAACCAAATATCCTGGGATCAAACTAACATTTATCAAGTACCTTGAATCACAGCTTTATGTACTCGGTGGGCATTGCCCACGGGGAGGTAATACATCAGCAGGCAGAGAAGCTTTAGAGCACAAAGGAGAATAACAAATCGCAAATCAACAAACTCAATTGTATTAAACATACTGCCCAGGGATGCTTTCCTCTGGTATGAAAATATTCAGATACAAACTTACTATTATGAGTTTAAAAAATAAACCAGCTGTAGGTAGATCATCGTGGTTTGGTAACATGCAAGCAGTCAGGACCCTGAGCTCCATTTCGAATACCTGCTTGTCATATCCTTGATCCTGGAAGTTATCATTATTGCTGTTCAGTTAAACTGAATTGGGTATGACAGAATCTTACCAAATACTAGCATGTGAGGGGGTTGCTAAAATTTGAATAACATGCTGTTATGAATGATGGTGTTTTAAATTAGTAAGGCTACTAAAAGAAGCAAAAACAGACAGGGCATTGTGAGATTTCCCAGCATCTGATGTGTTTGGCCTATTATTATATAGCTGAGTTCATTTGAAAAGACACATGAGTTTCAAGGATTCTTAAATGCAGTGCCAGATAAATTAAATAGAAGGGAATGAGCTTTACAATGTGTTTTGATTAGTCAAAATTGGAAAACTTTGAGATGTTCTCTTTTTAACTTATTAGTGTCCAGGAGGATGCTGGATGTAGATTCCCCATGACTACATTCTTTCATGTGGCCTTCTAATCCCTTACAGTTTTGTGCTGGGATCGAAATCAACACAGCCAATTAAAGACAAGGTGATGTACGGGACTTTGTTATTTTTACTACTCTCAGACTGGGTAGCCAGCCTGCTAAATGAGAACTACTGCCTTGGTTATTGCTATAGCTAGAACGTCCACAGTGGTGGGGCAGGGTTCTGCTGCAAGATTGAGGATATCCTGGGGGCTCCTGCAGTCTGTGGGAACTTAGTAGTTCCCTGTTCTGGACCCTAAACACACAGTTCCTGGCATCTCAGCCTGGCAGCTCCAAATTTCTGGCATGGGAAATAACGAATGAATGTAATATATCTGACACTCATATAATGTAACATCAGGAGTTGGTAAAACACATGGAGATGACACTGAAACCCACCTGATGCTTCCCACGTGATAGTACTGTGTGATTTTCATGTGTTCTGTTTCTGGAGGAAAAGTAGTGTGTTAGGGTCTCCTGGTGGCACTGCTCAGATGGCATAGATTTGAGGCTGTTCAGACAGATGGCATGAGAGATTGCCTGTGTTTTCTCCATTCTGTTTTGTAGTTTTCCGTTGTCTTTATCTTGGTTTGTTTCCTCTTATTTCTGAGGTTGAAGCACTGGGACAGTTCTTGCTCTGGGAGGCTGGAAGGCACTGTTACTTATACTTTGCACCTCAGTTCAAACTGCACAGTGAATTAAAGTTAATAGTAAAACTTTGCCTCTGTTTTCTGCCTCTGCCATTCCCCATTTTTCAGAAGGCGTTCCCCACCAGTTAGATACCATAGTTTCTGTCAGTGGCAGCTCATAACAAAGCCTGTATCAGAACGTCTCTTAATTGAATACTGTTCAGCTCTTTTATTTTCTTTTTCATTTCTTAGCTCCTTTAATGCTGTCTCAATAGTAGTGTTCTCTGAAGACTTCTTTTCAGGGCTTCTTTTCAAATAAATTGGTGTTGAAATGATCATAACATAGCTCCTCTCTTTTTTTTTTTTTTTAAACGCACAGAATTATCTGAATTGGCATGAAGTTCAGGGAGTCACAAGGCCAGACGTGCCTTCATAAATCTGAGGTGACTTCGCTGAAGTCTTTGAATTTACAGTCTCTTAACAGAGAGTTAAGAGTTGGGTTGACCCAAGAGCTCACAATATTATCTGTAATGTGAAATTTAGAATTTTCTGGTGCACTGAATTCAATGACATTGGTAGGATTATCTGAGGATGGAAAGCAAATATTTGCTGTACGATAGCATTCCCTTCTCCTCTGTATACATGTCTGTTCTATTTGAATGGTGAATTACAGTGACTGGGATTCAGGGTGATCATGTTAATAACCAGGGTTGAACTTAAAACAGCAGTTTTCCTGGGAGGATTTTTCTTTCCTCTTTCAAGTGGAGGTGTTGGCCAGGGTTTGGGTTTATTTTGTTCTTTGTTCTTTCGGTGCTTGTCTTCCTAAGGGCTTGTCTGTGGCTGCAGCACTGTCCAGTGTCTTCTCACCATCACAGCCACTTCCCGTGATGTTACCCCAGTGATTACTCGGGAGCAGCAATTATCAACAATGAGGCCCCAGGCCATTAATACGGGATGCATAGGGTGAGGGGTAGTGGTGTGTGGAGTACTTTAACTTGCACTAAGGTGCTCTGGATGGCACTACTCGTCTTGTGCTCAGCTTTCTTTTATTAGATTTTTGCTTTCAGACTGCAATTTATTAACATGAAATGACTGTCTTTATGCACCTTGGTCATGGAGATTTCTATGTAAAAGTGCTTTATTTTTACTTGTTAACTTCTTCACAAATGGAATTCTGCATCTCCAGTGCCCTATCTCTTATTTGTTTACAAAATCAATCACACCCTTGTTCTACCTTGTCTCAGGGCTGTGTGTTTGTTTGCACTCTTCTATCAATAATAATCAAGGATCTGATCAAATCTACATCTCTTTGTCTTGACTTTGTGGAGCTTGTTGATTAATGTGGGAGGGATAATAGAGAGAATGCAGTAGAAAGGCTGTTCATTCAGTGAGTATATACAACATCATGTGTTAAACTCCACCCCAAACATACTTGCCTTCCATGTCCTGCTGTCCCCCCTTTATCCATTCATGCCTTTCCCAACTTTGTTTTCAAAGACCTGCTCAGACCAATGTTGGTCTTCTGGGCAGGACTGAAGAAGTCAAGACTGCCATCCTGTCTGTGCCATGTCCTACTGAGTCCCTCCTTCCTGCTGTGTTGACTGGAGTGCCACGATTTTAGTCCCTCCTGCCAGGCCTGTGTCCTGTTGCTCTACGTGATAAGAATGCTAGGTAACATGGGCCAGTACAACTGATCTTTGTGCCCATTTTCTGCTGTCAGCAATCTGTCCCTCTTCTGACCAGGCTGTGGGCTACACAAAACCCCAGGACAGGCACTGTTTCTATGCACAGCTAGTCTGTAACTGCAATGCCAGATGTCAAAGGGTGCAGGTAAGCCGGGAATACCGTGAGCAGACCTGCCAAAGATAGCTGGTGGATAGGACATGTTACCACCTGGCATGTACTAGAGAAGTATCCAAGCTGCTATAAACCACTGCAGGGCCCATATGGGGAGCAGAGGCAGGCCAAAGTCAAGTCTTGTTTTCTTCAATGTCCTGAACAGAATGTGGCCACTGCCAAATTAAGTATAAAACTTGACTACTACAAAGCAACCTCACACATGCTTTGACTGGCATGGTAGGGCAAATACCCCCTCTGTTATATAAACAGCAATCCAACTCCCATAGCAACAGTATCCATGTCACAAATTCAGTGATGACAACGTTGTAATAATTGGCAAATATTTAAATTATACATGATTGGCTTGTCAGTTTTGTCACATATGTTTATATGCAAACAGATCTTATGACTAGCGCTTCCAAAAGTCGCTAGGAATGAGTCAGTGCTGAACACTCAGCAGGTTTTGTTGGTTGGGTCTGACCTGAATGTTAATCATGCTTTGCCTTAGATGAGCATTACATCTCTTTTGCTTCTGGAGACCAACATCAAAATTCAAATATTTAATTTGCTCATTGACATTTATTAAAATAGCTTCGTGCTTGAATATCAAGTTAAGGCAGTGGCAGCTAATTTTGTTAGTCTAGATGACGTTGGAAGTAAATTTAAATCTGATTGAGAACCTTTTAATACTCACTAAGAAAAGGGGGAGATGAAAGGTCAATGGTATAAAATGTTGATATCTTCAAACACAGCAGAGTTTAAGTAAGTTTTGGCTTCTGAAGTAACTGAGTGAAACCTTAAAAATTTGGAACAGGGATATTTCAAAAGGTTAGGAAAGAGGTCTTCTAATGCTTCTGGAAATAAGTCTAACAAGGTTCTTCTTTCTAACGCTTTCTTTAAAAAAATCATTCTTGATTGAAGCATCTGTGATTTGATTTATGCAGGTGACACTAAAAACAGTTTCCTGATGAACATAGCTTCTGGCACAATTATTTATTTCAAAGAAACTGTATGTCTGAACTGGGTTTCCAAAAGGGATTGGGCAAAAGAGACATTTAAACCTTTGACTTGTTCTTAAAAAATCATTTTTATCTACACTGAATTGAAATGCCACTGAAAAAGAAAAATGACATTACTCAAGCTAGAAGCATGTTTCCTGCTTTGAAGAGGTCACGTATACCTAACAAGGCAGAGACCTCCTCTTGCCTAGAGATGAAGTAAGGAATGTTTGAAGCCTTTCAGGCCATTCAGGTTTAAGTCTTACTCTTCAGCCTGAAAATTGTTGGACTGGGATGTTAAATGTGGATTCAGCAGAGATGATTGTGTTCTGTGAGCATTTCCCTTTACCAGAGGAAGAAGTTGCTAATTCAAAGGCTGCCATTTAAGTTGGAAAATATATACATATATATGCACATATATTGTAGGAAGGCCTTGTTTTGAATAATATTAAGTACATAATGGCCTTTAACTTCCAAATAATGCAAAGAAAAGTGTTTACAAGTATAGACGTAAAGGAAAGGCTGTGTTTTTCAGGTAAGTTGAAAATATGAGGAGGGTGGACAAGAATACTTGTTCACCTCTTTAATCACCTCTTCAAGCAATTGGCTGGTCTCCTATTAATAAGTGGCTTTTTTGGGTGTAATTCCAGTTTTATACCACTTGCTTATATGATTGCTTGTACTGTTGGCCTGGAACACTGAATTGTGAGTTTATTGTTAAATTCCTTTTCACTGCGAAACCATGTGGCTGTAACAGAGAGAAACGTGTTTAATTTCCTAGGGGTAGGGTTCAACTATAGGCATGTAAGTACAAAAGATTATTTTTTCTCTTTTTAAGAAAAGCTTCTGTGTATTTACAGATCAGTAGATTGGTAGATTTTTATTCAGGAAACAATGAAGGGCTAGTCCTTTTTGCAAACAGTGTGAGATTTGTTTTAAGGGTTTCTGTTTGGTTCTGTTTCATCACATTTCTCTAGAAACACTTCTTTTGGACCCCTTTGAGAGAGTTCTGCTGTTTCCTTAATCTTGGCTGTCATGCTGAGCTAGCAATGACCTGCTGAAGAGGAGGTCAGTGTTAAGTGAAACTTCCGTATCTTAAAATATAGCTGTCAGCCAGTGTGCACAGGGTCCAGTGAATAACACTTGTTTGAGTAAAGCTGGTTGTCTACCTATGAGATGCAGTTCTGGATTCTCAGTGGAGTGTCCTACAGAAAAGCCTGAAAATTCATCAGATTTCTCAGACTGCGAGTCAGTTTGAATTAACCCCAGCTAGGATTTCACACTGGAAAGTTCTTACTGTGTGCTCTATTTCAGGAACTCATGAGAGGTAGCATCTGGTCATATTGAAGAATGCAGATGAAGACATTGCTGGTGATGATCAGTTTGCCACATGCCTACCCCTGGAAAAATTGACCATCCTATTTTACAAGCAGTGAAAACACAGACACCAATCCCAGAGCGTTATGTGAATGACATCTGTTGATTGTTTTTTGGCAGACGTGGCTTTTCTCAGAGAACTTGGAATTCTATGTGCAAAGTTTGCAGTCACAAAGAACTTCTGTTGTTAACATTGTTTCAATAAAGATCCCTTGAAGCAACTTTATAGATCAATACTGCTTTCCAGAGAGTAATTTTGTTCATTTATTTGTTTTGCAATTGTATGGCAAAGTACAGTAATGCTTTATTGTCTGTCTCTTACTCTCAGTTTAGTTGAAGGAACACAGAATGATTTATTAAGGCATCTAATTTCTCATTTTTTTAACTTATTATTGAAAGGAAATTAGAGAGTATTCGCGGACTCAGTCATTCAAGAAGAGGAATGTGGACCAACATCCAGCTGTTCTCCAAGCGCAGTTTCCTGCTGCTGTAGTACTCAGCTTCCCTGAGAAGCAATGCTCGCTGCTAATTTACAGAATACCTTTAGCAGCAGCTGAGAAACTTCCCATACGCTGCTTGAGGAACATACCTTTCTGTAATCTGGAAAGACCATATGCAGGAGAAGGCCGAGTCTCTGTACGCTTGTAGTCTTTGAACTAAATCCAAGCAGTGTCAGTCGTCCTGGGCATTTTGTGCAGAGAAGGCTGCTCTTCACAGCCGCTAGAAGACAACTGAAAGTAAACTGCTTTGTCACAGCAACACAGTCTCTGAGATGAGATCTAGAGTTGGTGAGGAGAATTCCCACCCAAAGCCTCACAACATTCATGTTTATAAAAACCAAAACTTTGCAATAACAGTCACTCTTCTTTCCAGACCCATTTCTTGACAATCTGGCTGAAACCTCCAGGCTCAGTAGCTCTGTGGAAGTCAATCACGGGAGCTTCTGGAATATTTGAGCTCCTTATGCTGTGTTTAACCTAGGTGGGGCTTCTGGGTTTTCGTTTGCTAGGGCTCCCAGTAGCCTGGTGAGTAGTCAGACATCTTGGATCTCTGGTCCTCGCAGTGTGGGGATTTGAGATTAATTGGCTTGTGCTGAAGGAGGCAAAAATCATCCCTGAAATCAGGATTTCCAGGCTTCCCATGTTCTGTGCTAGGTGGCAAAGTGTATATACAAGCATGTGGATGCAGTTGTATGGACTGTGGTTTTCCTTTATATACAAGATGTTGGAGTTCGGAATTAGAAGAAATCCCATATTGAAAAAACAATTTGCTTATGAAATCATATTTATCTTTTGTTTATAGCTCTACAAGGGTATCAGAAAATGAAGCATTTCTAGTTTGAGGCTGGATGCATAACAGGTACTCATCAATCTGTACCTTCCTCAGAGCACCATCACACTCTGTGACCATTCAGATGGAAGCTCTGTGTGAATACCCTTCTCTATTTTGCTCCCTCTTAGCTAATTTTTAAGGATTTGGATTTGGGGATAGGCTGTTTTTCTTTTTTTAGCTCTTAACTCTTAGTTTGAGAGCGTTCTGAAATGAACTGTTGGTTTTTCTTGAGTGTGTTGAATCTGATTATCTTTCTAGCCAGCTTCAGCAGGGACTTTCATAGGTATTAGCAAACCGCCCAGAACACTCTTGTGTTTACAGCAAGTCTTTATGCTGGCAACAGCAAGTGCATGAAGAATCGATGTCAGCTTATTTAGGTAACACACCTGCTTTGGTCATATGGGACAAAGTGGTCCCTGTAAGGGAACAGCAGTCCCTGGAGGACTTGTCCCTGCAACTGCTGCTTTCACTTGGCTTCTGTATCGAGTAAGAAGCCACTACAAGAAAGTCAAAAGAAGAAAGAATCAGCCTGTATTATTAAATATTGAAGGTGTTTTGAGTCCAAATGGATTGTTCAAGGTTATATACCCTATTTTCAAATATAAAGGAAAAAAGAACTACTCAGTTCTTCTTCACCCTGACCTGTGTCTGGGGATATTTGCTGTAGGAAGGTGTTGGTTACAGCAGTTGTGAAGAAAGAAGTGTCACACAAGTCTTCGTTTTTTGAACTAATCTTAGATAATAAGTAGGCGGATTTTCTTGCTCACCTCTGTTTGAGGGTGGGTGTGACGTCTTGGTCCTCTGTAGATAGGAGAAGGGCTTATCAATAAAGAGCCCAGAAAGCAGCTTCTAGTGATCTTGACATCAGGCACAAGTAAAAGGAGAGATAAACGTGATAAATGGTGATACGTAGTGAAAAGCAAGGCTTTTAAATTTATTTCTGGCTCCTCCTTTTGTCCTGCTTGCTTGTAATTTCTCCAGCCATGTCCAGGCTTAGATTTATGCAACCTTTCTCCATCCAAATACTTGCATTTCCCAAAGACTGGAAAATCTAGGAGCTAATGCGGTTTGTACTTGATATAATAGAGATACAGAGCTGAAAGACCTGACGTTTCTGCCAGCTGGGTCTAAGCCTTCTTGCTATCTATCTTTGCAGCTGTATTTAGATACCAGACTGGATAGGGAAGGAGATTTGCTCATTTTTCTGGTGCATTGTTATATGTTTATCAGGTCTAGCAAGAGAAGGAAAATTCACTGGAACTGAGTACTTTTATGAACACTATGCAAAATCTTGGCATTGCATCATGGTTTTCCTCCAGTGTTAATTAAACTCATGATTGTGACCAACCCCTTTGCCTTTGGGACAACATTGAAAATGTAGGCTTAAACACGAGCTAAATCCTGCTTATAAACTACATGAGAATCACAGGGCCATGCATAGCATGTTATATGTCTATTGAAAAATATTCTTAGCAATGTAGTTGCTGCCCTTCCATAACTTGTCTGCTTTGGCAGTCAGTGGGAAGCCCACAGCTGTCTCTAACTAGCTGTCAACTCTTGCCATCCATTGTAATACATGTATGTAGCCAGCTTGCACTTAGATTGAGAAGTAAACTGTTTTCAAACTAAGGCAGATATTGATAGAGCTAGTTAAAATGCTTGGCTTTTTTTAGCTTGTTAGATCAAGTATTAGGGAGAGGTGAAGTGGGTACATTAGAGAAAGCAAGGCTTTTAATGTTTCTTAGTTCCCGGGTGGGCAGGGTAGGCATTGGATACTTAGCTAGCTGCTTTATTCTCAAGTGCTTAAGTATGGGACATGGGTCTCTGCCCTTGGCCTGGTGTATGCCGTTCAGAATATCTTCCACGTTATCATCTCGATGACCCGATGGGACCTGTTGCCTGTGAACTCGAGCAGATCATCCCAGCTGACTGAATCTATTGTATTGCACATACGTCTATGGTGCAAAAAGATCTTTGTGTTTGGGGGGTGAAACTGATTTGCATACACTTCATTTTTATTCTTGCAATAACTGTGCTCTGCCAATTATGCTATAAATAAACTGGTGTGTAGGAAGGTAATATATAGTTATTGTGTTCCTGACTGTCCTCTCTGTAATGGGAACCGTGTAGGTACAGTGTTGGAGCATTTCAGGGACTACAGTTTGTTTCACAAACTGGTCAGGGAAAATAATAGACATACCTGCATGCCTGCAGCACTCTGAGTATACAGCAGGAGAGCATATTCATGGCTTTGAAGCCACATGCTGTGTTTTGGAAACTCATCACTGTCTCTTCAGTCTTTGCAAATGGGCACAAGCAAGGACCTGATGGACTGTTTTACCAAGAGCCAGCTGTCATATATTGGCATGACATACTATACTCTGTTCAGGCTGCTTAAGCCTCTGCTTTCAACCAACACACACACACACATAGAAATCAAATCAAACCAAAGTTTTCTGTATAGATAAGATCTATTCAACTCCAAGGATAAGGGGATAGAATTTTCAGACCCACTTCTGCCAGTAAGGAGTCTGGAGGAAAATATTTGTAAATGAAAGATGCAGATAAATGGCTGAAGGGATATAAGGAAACACAAAAGTGGGTGAGATGCTTTGGAGAATCCTGCTATATTCACAGTCATGTTTCCATGCTAGTCCATGCCCCATGTTTAAAACACTATCTAAAATTTAAAAGGAATTTTTAAAGGCATTCTTCAGTCAAGTAGGAATCTTCAGTAGAATTTAGACTCCGAAGTGATTTCCACAAATGGATCTTCAGCTCCTAAAGCAGGTAGGTGCTTTGGAAAATTTTACTCTATGGGTCTTATTATTGACATTTATTTTGAGTTGCCAGGCAATAAAATGTTGGTTCCTTCTTCATGGTTTAGAGCTATGCACTGCTGGGAACTTAAACAGAGCAGTCCCCTTTCCTGAGAAGTGGCAATGCTTGACGACAGATTTCAACTTAGGGAAACTGAATGTGACATGTAAAGTCAAAGGGTAAAAAAGGAATTGGACTTTCTTTCTAAAAATACTTAAGGAAATGGTTTGAGATAGTGAAGGCAACCTGCTATACAGATCATATGTTCCTTCATATCAATGGAAGAGACCCCTCATATCCTTCATATCAATGGAAGAGACTTTTTATAGCCTGTGGGGAGGATGAAGGCAGTGTGGGGACACATCGGTATGCAGTCCCTACAGGGAAGTGGGAGCACAGAACCATCTTCTCTGGTGTCCTTAAGATCTTTCCTAATCCTTCAGAGCTGTTGTCCAAGTCTGGACCCCTGTCAGAGGCTGGCTGTACCTTACAATTTTTCCTCCCACTTAATCATTCCATGTCTTATTTATTCTGGTAATGCACCTACCTTTCTATTTTTTCATTTCTATTTTAATATCTTGGTTTTATCCTTCCCCACTCTCTCAGGATTTTTTCCTCCAACCCCAAATCCAATCCCTCAAAAAAGTAATCCTGTAATCAATAAATGTTTTTGTTTGACTGACTGACTTTGTTCAGATGCTTTTTTCTCTTCCATAAGAGAAAACTGACACAGTTATCATTTGCTAAAGGCATGAATTATTTTTGTTGTTGCTGGCTTCAAAGAAATTTTGCTATCCTGGAAAACCAAGTAGTTTTTCACTGTAGAAGCTTCTGTGTTCTAAGTCATAAACCAATGGAATGTTTCATATTGTAACAGCAATGAAAAGGTGTGACTGAAGAATAAAAATTCCACTAGAAGTGAATGTGTGCGTGCATGTGCATATCTATAACTATTAATAGATAGTAAAGGGAGCATAGGTTGATCTGTAGGACATGATGCTTGTCAGTAGGCTCTCAGGTAGCTGGTATCTAGTTCTTCAGTCCTGATTTTTTTTAAGCTGTTTTTCAGGGGAGGAACTCAGGAAATTACATGGTTAGGCAGTTCCTTCAATAATTTTAAAATCTCCTGGCCCAGCTGGAAAGAGGAATATTGAAGGTCGTTGCATTCTTGTGTGATTCATGAGAACTGGTGGCTGGAAGAGGTGACCTATGCAGGTTAGTGGCCTTGATGAGGGGACAACACCAAACTTCACCCTTAGAAATTGCTAGGCAGTGATTAGCTCAGCTGCTGGCTTGCTTGTACTGGATAGTGTAATATGCATGACTTTTGCTCTAGATTGCTAGATGGGTGTCTTAATGAGGAGATTGCATTTGTGCTTCTAGGTACTGTGTATTTTGTTTGACTGTAACTATGGAGTTTTCTACAAAATGTTTGGCTGCTTTATTGAAGTGTGGTTTGGGATAGTACCATGTTCAATGTAGCTTAGCTTGCTACTTTTCTTATTCAATGGATCATTAACCTGCTTTAGATTCCTCAATATGGTTTTTCACTACCGTTAAAAGCAAGTTGTGCCACCACCTTGAAATCATACTTCTTCTGTTTTATGAAGTACTAGGTCTGTTCCTAGAAACATGAATAATATATGCACTTTGCAATTTCAGTATGCAAATACTAAACACACCTGGTACGTGAGAACCTATTTAAGTAGATACAGCAAAGCTAGATGAATAGGATTATCTGTTTCCTAAGTGTTCTGAACACAATTGTGTATAAATCTTACACCTGCAATACTTTTTATGAAAATGTCTGAGAACATGCTTTTGTTTCCACTTGGAAGTACTAGAATTGGCATTAAAAAGAATAGAATTCTTATATTAATAAGGATTGTAATGGCTGGCTAAGTGTCCTGTTGGATGTCTAGATTGCCAACAGCTTTTTGGCAGAGCTGAACAGAGGACATGGAAAAAGTCATAGAAAAAATGCAAAAGATAAAATGAGAAAGCTCCCAATGCTGGATTTTTTTCAGGAAGATCAGAATCCAAATCCTTCTTCCAGTTTGGGAAGTGATGTCAGACCTTATACTGATCATTGGGGCTGCAAAGAACCTCAACCTGAAGGACAGCACTTCTTGTGTGCTTTGATTGGCTTACAGAAATGTGCAAATGAATTATCAGCAAAACTTCTTTAGCCTCAGGGCATTCATCATAGACTTCACAGCTGCATCCTCATCTGCTTTTGCTGCGGCACAGCAGGAGAGTGCTGGCAGGATCAGAGCTCAGGGAGTAGTGCTGCAGGGCCTGAGCTTAGCATTTGTGTTGCTCCAGGCTTCCTTTTATTTAAGAACAGCAGCTTTCTGAATTTGCTGGTATGAGGTAAGCAAGCTACAGATCTGCAATTTGAGTTGTTCTGGAGAGTGTCTCCAGTGTTTTTGGACATTCTAACTGGAAAACTGCTCTGCTGGAGAAGACTGAAAAAACAACGTATGGGGAACTGAAGGGGAGCTGGGACAGCTGACGTATTAGAGCTTTCCCAGGCTTTTTATATTGCATGACACAGAAGAATCAGCCTAGCTAACTCTTCTCTTGAAGGTACTTTACATGCTTCAAGAAAAGAGCCATCCCTTTACGGTGCATGTGACCCTACATGCTGATGTACATGTCCTTTCTAGCATGCTTTCCTCTGAGAGCGACATGCTCCCTCATGAGATCCTACCTTGTAGGACAGGCTTCATGTTTTGAGTCTGGCTGTACTTTAAATGCCACCTGATCAAACTGGGCTTTCTCTGAAAACTTTTCAATCACATCACGTCTCATTTAAGGTTCAGCAAGATACATAAGTATGTGTCTTACCAGCTTGGAATAATCCTATTAATCTCAGTGGGTTTGCTCATACACTCGAAGCTGGAAGACGCTTTGCTAAGTGAAGACCTTTGTAAAGAACACGGCATGAGGAAAATGCAGCTTTTGTTCCTTTTCATTCCTTAGAAAACTCACTGTGACTCTGAGAAAAGTTTAATCAGGCAACATTACCAGAAACATTAAGAGGAATTTTAACTAATAAACATGCCCATCATAGGGGGCCATTTCTTAGGAAAAGTAGATGGTGTTAGCACTCCTTGAAAAGACAAAGTTGTAAGTATTCCAATCCAAATTAAAATTCTATTCATACCTGCAGTTGCTATACAAGAAAGAATAAAGTAGCAAGAAGATGCTTAAAGGCTGGATTCCTACTGATGTCAATAGGAAAGCTCTTGTCTGCCTCGCAGCAGTCTGGTCTTGCCCTCTTTTCTATACCTAGCAAAGGAAGTGAGCATGATGTCCTGAATGCTACTGTGTGGGAAGTCCAATGTACATGGGTTTTTCAAAGTCAGTACCTGTGGTTGTGAAATGCACAGCGGGGCTGATGCTCTTTGGATTGTGCGCAACACAGGTTTAGCTCCTTAAGCTCTTACCGATCTCATACCAGAGTGTGTTCTTCTGGCCAGTGTCATCAAACTGGAATCACAACAATGTAAGCCTGCTCAGGTCTTCTAGGTTTTAACTATGATTGTTATTACCAGGTTGTTAGGGAGTGGAAAGAAGACAAGGCATAAAGGAGGCATGCTCAGAATTCAGCTGGGGTTATGGGGAAAGCTGTGGAATGAAGTAACAAACACATCCTGCCCCTTCTGTATACCTCTCATTGTAAAAGCAGCATCACCTCCCACAGTCAGAAAATGAGTGAACTGCCTGCTTTCCTGAGGGCAGCTTGTCCCTTCAGCAGCTGAAATAAGCTCAGGCCTCACGTCAGAAAGTAATAAGAGAAAATACCCATTTGGAGGAAGGAAAAAAGTCTCTTAATATCTTTGCTGAAAGACAGGAGAACTTCAAAAAACAAATGGCAGCAGGAACAAAATACATTGCAAGTCACAGGAGAATTATAGCTAAGGCTCTACTGTTGCTCTGTTGCTTCCACAAACTGCCTCTGCCTTTTGGCTATGCTGGGAGGAGTGCTGAGACCAAGAAAAGGCTCAGCAAGTGGAGACAAGGATGAAGGGGTACTGTGCCCCTGTTACTGAAGAGGTAATGTGGGGATTTGTGTGTGAGGGCTCTGAGGAAGGGGAGTATGGCCATGTCCTTGCTGTTGGCTGTCTGCATGCCACTGCAATGTCCCAGAGGTTCCTGTCTCAGCCATATGCAGCAGTGGTGGTGGCAGCAGTGTTTTATGCAAAAGGAAAGGACAGAGAAGCTGCTGGCATTTGGACGCTTTGGAACTTGACTGTAGGTACCTAACTGGGACTGGAGCTCCCTAAAAACTGTGTCCTGTGTGTAGTTAACATGTGAAATCTGGCTTTCAGCTCCATAATATCATGATCCAAGGCAGATACTTTGCAGCATTGCCTGTAAGCTGGTGTTTACGGAAATACATCATGGAGCTTTTTTTAGTACCTATGACTGAAAAGGCATTGATTTATTATGTCACAAAGTACTGTTAGTCATGACCTCTTTAAAATCTTAGGTCTGATTCAATAGACAGTCCCTTATCTTGGGCTAAAACTTTCAGTGTTAATTAGAATATTAAGTTAGTAAATAAAGGTCAGAATGTTTTTAATGCTTTACATAAGGCATGAGAAAACGTAATCTCAGGGTTGTAAACAGTGTTGCTGTTAAATAGGCAGGAAACACTTCCAGCTGGAGTCTCTGAAATGTAAATGAGCCCATTTTATCCCTTGATCTTCACAAACCTCTCACCATGTTGCCACTACGGAAGAGGAGAAAAATAATTCTAGTATCACTTCCAAAGAGACTGTGTGTTTATTGAATCTAGCCTAGAGCTAGGTATGGGCACACTGTACAGTACAATTTGTAGCATTATTTTTAATATAGATTCACCATAAATGGTAGCTTGCAGCAAAATCTGTTTTTGTACTGACTCAGATGGAATCATAATGGGTCCGAGCTGCTTCTTGTGTATGGATGCTTTACAGTGGTGTTGACACAACTGCTAAATGTGCACCTACCAAAGGCATCTGCTGTCATTATCATATATGTAGATATTGAGTAAGCAGAACACAGCTTTGAAATTATGTTCTTCTGAATGTGGAGAGCAACCCAAGGAAAACAGCTGAGTTGCCTGACTGATGTCTTGCAGATCCTTAGTAGGAATATACTGTTGGATCCTACAATATCCTTTATTTTACAGCTTACTCCTGTGCAGATCGCTTATTTATGTGTCAAGGTTGAAAAGCAAGGCAAAATATGAGCCTTTGTGGGTAGATCAATAAAAAGGAACAATCTCTGAGATGGACTGTGCTATAAAGAGCTGAGAAGAGCAAAATTAGAAGGGTTGAATAATCCTGATGGTTTTACAGGACAAGTGAAGAGTCTACCCAGTGTCTGGAGTTACCTGTATTCCAAAGGTCTTAAAGGTGCAAAGAGCCAGTGAGGGACCTTAAAAAAGTGATGGCTTAAGGAATGGTGGGAAGCTAGGGTTTTTTGAAGAGAAGGAAAAACTAGCATTTTTTTTCCACTAGAGAGTAGAATCTGCTGTGGTTTGCAGCGGTTATGGGACTGCTGTCTCACAAACCCTCTAGGTATCTCCAGATTTGAAAGCTAAATCATCTTGTACCATTTTCACCTGCTGGATTTGGGACTGGGAGTTTGAATAGCAACTGAGTTGCAACTTCACTGAGGAGGACTGTAGCTGCTCTGTGCTAATCAAATGTGGTTTGCTTGACACATAATGGGATTATTGATTAGACACCCGCAGCTTGCCATTTCAAATCACATCTCCTGTTCATTTCGAGGGGTGATTGACATAGCCTAACATGCTCAGCATCATTAAATGGAAAGTTATTTATGGTATTGCATCAGAATTTATCACCAATTCCCAGATCTGAAAGAAAATAATCACTTTGTGTGCAAGGCATTTTTATCTTGCCATTAAAAAGTGTATCAAAAGCTTTCGATAAGAACTGAAGCTGAAATTCCTTCTTAGTCTATATCCAGATAATCTCATCTGTAAAAACTGAAGCAGGGAGTGGCAGGACATGTGTTAAGCACAGTTCCTGATCCTTCAGTAACTTCTGACATATTGTGGCTGCTCCAGATGTGGTTCTTAAGTCAGAGCCTGCTTATGCTGAATGTCATCTTTGTGAAGTTCTCTTAGGCCTTACTTTCCCCGTACATGGCTAGATATCAGCAGCACCAGCCATGCGCAGATTTTGGTGACCAGATACTGTGTGCTACGTGAATCTTCACTTAGGAATTCATAAGGCATTGCTTCCATTCAAAGGAGGTGATATTTACCAGGAACAGGTTTAACATGCTTTTATTACCTCCTCCGTTTCACAGAATCACAGAATGTTCAGGGTTGGAAGGGACCTCTGTGGGTCATCTAGTCCAAACCCCCTGCCGAAGCAGAGTCACCTACAGCAGGCTGCACAGAACCTTGTCCAGGCAGGTCTTGAATATCTCCAGAGAAGGAGACTCCACAACCTCCCTGGGCAGCCTGTTCCAGTGCTCCGTCACCCTCAGAGTGAAGAAGTTCTTCCTCATTTTCAGACGGAACTTCCTGTGCTTCAGTTTGTGCCCATTGCCCCATGACCTGTCACTGGGCACCACTGAAAAGAGCTTGGCCCCATCCTCCTGACACCCACCCTTCCGGTATTTATAAGCATTTATAAGGTCCCCTCTCAGCCTTCTCTTCTTCAGGCTGAACAAGCCCAGCTCCCTCAGCCTTTCCTCATAGGACAGATGCTCCAGTCCCCTCATCATCCTCGTAGCCCTCCACTGGACTCTCTCCAGTAGCTCC
>Ga0065711_1028466_pt1 | contig 41044 bp, 21 predicted proteins | sample Hoacrofraction12_FD_59098 | JGI IMG/M metagenome (GOLD analysis project Ga0065711, IMG submission 59098) | Hoatzin crop microbial communities from Cojedes, Venezuela - Epithelial fraction 12 v2 (version 2) | ecosystem: Host-associated > Birds > Digestive system > Esophagus > Crop | place...
TGCTGGGGCCTCCTCCGGCCCCGCTCCAGCAGCTCCAGGTCTGTCCTGTGCTGAGGGCTCCAGAGCTGGACGCAGGACTCCCGGGGGGGTCTCACCAGAGAGGGGCAGAATCCCCTCCCTCACCCTGTGCCCACGCTGCTGGGGATGCAGCCCAGGGGACGGTTGGCCTTCGGGGCTGCCAGCGCACATTGCCGGGTCATGCTGAGCTGCTGGTTAACCAGCACCCCCAAGTCCTTCTCCTCAGGGCTGCTCTCAATCCATTCTCTGCCCAGCCTGTATTGATACATGGGGTTTCCCTGACCCATGTGCAGGACCCTGCACTTGGACTTGTTGAACTTCATAAGGTTCACACAGGCCCACTGGTCAAGTTTGTCCAGGTTCCTCTGGATGGCAATGCCGTCGTCCCTCTGGAACACCACCTTCTCTGTAGGAACCCTGGGGATTTATTTTAATTAACCTGAAACGAACTTTTAAAAAATAATTCAGACTACATTCTGTCTGTAGTTTGTGTAAGAAACCAACCCACGAGTTCAACCTGTGTAAAGTACATGCACTTCTTAGACACACGCATATTATAGCTAAATGCATATGAGTACTGTATAGCCAAAAATGATGCAACTTCTTGAAAACTAGATTTTTTTACTTTAATTGGCCTTCGCAGTAGAGTTCACCTATGCAGTTCTTTCCCCATTGTTTGCATTTACTCAAAAGTGCAGACTAGTTTTTAAGACAGACTTAAATTGACTTTCAGATAGCACACAGAAACTAAATTTTAGTGTAAGATACAGAGCACTGACCTTCATCAGTGATTTGGACGCATGCACCTCACTGAGAACAAAGCATGAAGCAATATGTCTGTGATTCCTAGTTCTGCTTTGCCTTCTGTTAGTAGCAAGGTAATTAGTAAAAGCTACACGGGTTGCTTTACAGTGGCACTAAGCACCTGTAGATCTTATTGCATTTAGTTGGAACTGTGGCATTAAAAGCACAATCAGGTTTACAACTGAGATGAAACTCACTATTAACTTCAAGGAAATTTTACCCGAGTAAATCACATCACATTTTATATAATTTTCCAGCTCTGAAGATGGCACAGTACTTCCTCGACAAGCTGCAGAACACAGCTGAAGTACAGCTTTCTGCTGCCATAGAGCAGATTTTTCCCTTCACTTCCTGCTACCCCAATCACACGAGGAAAGAGTCCTTCCATGCTCGAAGATGCCAAGCAAACAGTCAGAACATGACACAAAAGTGTGTCCCAGCATCTGGGCACAAGAGCTAGCAGGAGCAGAGGAAAAGCTCTAGGTTAAGACTGGATTGGACTACGTGCGTTACTCAGAGAGTAACGACCAATATTAACACAGATGTTTAAAGTACATTGTACCATCCTGCCTGAAAGCTGTTGGAAAGGGGCCCTGAGCAATTCCTCTTTAATTCTGTGTTGCCAGCTGGCATCAAGGGGGTCAGCTCATCACGTTTCATGAGCACTGGAGGATTTCATACACGTAAGGAAAGTTGCATACCAAATGTCACTGTTTCCAAAAGAAAATGCATAACAAAGCAGAAAATTATGGACCCAGTGTTTTGGTGTAGGCTTCTGTGGATGGTGTACAAGAAAAATTTCAGCCCCTCCCATGGTAGAGCAAATGATATGCAACAGACCACTAATTAGCTAAGTTTTAATTTCTCACCTGTTTGCAGGTGTTAGCCTGTAAAAAAAAAGTATCATCTTCCTCTAAAAATGTTCTTGATTAAAAAAAGGGAAAAGGAGTAGTTACTGCTATTGCTCCCCTACACGAAAGGAAAGGGTAAGGAGGAGGAATTTGTGCAACATTACAATACACTTTAAGCTTATTCATTGTACGAGCATAGTTCAGTACTCTTCTTGTCTGTAAATGTCCAGCGTTTAAAAGTTTGGGGCCATGAACTGAAGTTTTGCGTTGCATATACTTTTGTCCAAAATTCTGACCATGAAGACAGGTATGGAAACTTGAGTATCAAGGATATATGAAAGCACCTGATAGACATTTACGTACATTCATATGTATGAAATAATGACTACATTTTTTTCATCTGCTCGTATCTCACTTCTACCCAAGGTCTACCAGACTGGAAGCTAGAAAAAGAAGTCCAATATAATTTCTAAGTCTCACTGAAGCCAATGTTAAGACTCTTCCCAGCTTCTACAGACAGCAATTTCTCACGGTGATTCCTGATTATTGAATCATACAACATTTTTGTGCACCACTTTTTCTCGGGTTCTGACATTAGCAAATTTCCTGAAATATAGCCAGAAAAGTATATTCAAAGATGAGTTGGGACAGACTCAGTTGAATATTTCTCGCAATCAAGATTTCACATGATTTTTAGCCCAGTGCAACTCACTTAAGTTTGTATTAAACTTAGCCAAGCATCTTAAAAAATGTTACATATTAAAACTGAGCTCATACAAATCTGCTACTCATGTGATACTAATTGTCTTCAGAGAGCAGCAGCCAACTCCATACTCGACCACAGGCTATCAGCAGCCTCCAGTTTTCTAATCAAGAAAACCAAACCAACAAACTTTTTTCCCCATTTTCTCATCTCAGTATGCTCCTCACTTCTTTAAGTTCTTCCACAAATCCCTTACAGGACACTCATTTCCTTGTTTTTTCCCTCAGCTAAGAATCAAGTACCTCAAGATCTTTATAAGTGTCTGCTTCTCTAATAATGTTTACTAAACCATTTCCTCCTTTCTACAGTGAATTAATTCTGGTGCATGGTAGCAATTTAGACAGCAGGCTATGCAGAGGAGCTTTTGTAGATAATTAGCTGAGTGGATATTCAGCAGAAGTGGGTCATACTGTACTTGTTCACAGATGGTTCCATAGAACGGATTTTAGCACATGCACTTCTCTAAATGCAGAACATTTTGAAAGAGGAAAGAAAGTGAAAAAAGAAATAAAGGTTTAGGAAAGGTTACAGAATATATGCTGTTAGTGTAGGCAGATAATAGGTAGACAAAGCATTTCACGTATGCAGTGAATGTACTGCGCTATGTATCAGCAGACAAAAACGCGTGCTTTTAGAAGGAATACACGCATCAAACAGGAGACACTATAACTGCTGCACGTACAGGCTGACGCTGCCTTGCACTTGTCAATGAAGTATGACCCAAACTGTCATTTGTCTATGCACACGACTTATCTATACACACACGGTAGCTACAAATACTACTTATTTCACCGTGTTTAGGCACGCGTCTGCGGGGCACAGGCTTGGCCCTGCAGCCTGTAAGGCAGCCGGCGCACCCCGTGCCGCGTCCCACCGCAGCCGAGCCATTCGACGTCCAACAAGAAGCGAGTCACCGCAGCTTCACTGCCAACTCAAGTGCAAGGCTCTCCAGTTTCCTAGGATAGTTCCACATGGGGATAAAACACGCTGCAGAGCCTGGCAACAAACAGCAGGAAGATACTAGGAGACAAGATACAAATAAACAAGCTACGAAATCTTTCAAGAATTATTGCCGGTCTTCAGAACCACCAAAGGAAAGTTAAGGACTTTGTAACACTTTGGAGTCCAATCTCGTTAATAACTTGTTACATTTCTCCACAACCGTGATTATATCAGCGCATTAAAAGATGGAGAAATCTCTCTGTGGCATTTGTTGTAGCAACATAGTAAACCTATTACTTTTATCCTAGCAGCAAGCAGCTGACAAAATTATCATACACTGAACAAGAGTTACTTCCAGATAGTGAGATGCCCATAAACTTCAGCCTGACTGTGCCCTCAGAGTATCACAGTGCTCACTGACACGGTTCATTCTGCAGTTTTCCTGTTTCAAAGCTCAGACTGCTTTGAAGGCTGTTTGCAGAGCAGATGCTATAGATAAAATGACACTATCACTGTATTTTTCTATTAACAATGCAAACCAAAGCATGCAACTGACCAAATTTCCTATCATAAAGAGAATATGGTAAGTGTTAGTGTTTCAGACATTAAATCACTTTTTGCCCTAAAAAACATACGTCTACAGTAGTGTGTTACAAAGAAAGGAAGGTTGGAACAATTTACTTGCTGTACATTTGTGTACACACCTTAACACAACAGGATTCTCTTGCCTGATGGTAGCTCTCAACGCTTTGATGTCATTATCAAAAAAGAACTCATAAAAAGGTGTAGAGATACAAAATGCTGAACAGAATCTGCTTATACTATACTATTGCTTACAGAATATCACAGAAGTAGTGAACACATTTGTAGACGCTAGATTTAATTCAATATATGAAGAAAATTGTCCAACTATTCAAGTAAATAATCAAGAAATAATTTAGTTATCTGCACTAACTGCCATAAAGTCCTTGGATCATTATGTTTAGTTCTGTGTTCACCATACCTTTCCTGGTTAAAGGGTGTTGCTACATGGTGCTACCTTTGCATCCTGGACAGAAATTTCACCCAGATAGTTCATCTGAGAAGAGACTTTCTGCTGTAGAGAGATACATTGCGCTTAGCTACACGCAGTGTCATAAATTAGCACGTAAGCTGGCACTGCGCACTCTCCCATCAGAAATTGTGAAGTTACAACATCATTGTTTAATATTTCACTGTTCAAAACCCAATCACAATTTCACCCTTTCTGACATAACTTTTCAAAGACAAAAGGTTAAAATGCGTGGGGAGGGAGGGGGAAGGAAGTGTGCCTTCCAGATCAGCAGTTTCAGTTCCAGGACAGTAGCGCTGAGCCTTAGAGCTGCGCACGGAGCGAAACATTTAAAAATCTATAAACCAGCGATTTAACAAACCACTAACTAAAAGGAGGCATCTGATTATATACAATTGCCAAGAATGCTGTTCTGGTTTCCAATCATTTACTGCCTACATTTCTCTTCAAAAGCTGTTCCTAGAAGCTCCAAGGTCTAGCCAGTATGAAGCCTGGGAAAAAAATCTGGGGAAGGGGAAGGAGGAAGAGGGTGGAAAAAACCAAAGCAGAACAGAAAACTCCACCACACCTAATTCATCATCTCTTTCCAGTATTACCCATTTTTACAGTTCAAGAAACACGATATTTTAGCAACTTACAGAACCAGCATCTAAATCGGAAAGGACTGGTTCGAGAAGGCAGGAATTAATGCAACTCAATTTGTCAGATAAGTTTAAAAAGGGAAGGTAGGGAATTAACAAAAAAATAACAGGCTTACAATCCCTTGAAGAGTTTGGCTACTGAACTTATTATTAATGCTTAAAATTCACCAGTCAGTATTTACACAAACATTAGCAGAACATGCATAAGAATCTAAAATTCAAATAAAAACAGCTTTCAGTGAAATAGCAATCCATAATCACCTATATTTGTTTCACATATTACACTCTAAATGGTTTTCGACATGGCTAAGATGCAATAAGGATGACAGCTTGCAAAACAAATTATCAGTATATGCATCAGGCCTGGAAGTTGTGATGTGCAGTATGAAATGTACAGGAAAGCGGGAAGAGTTCAATCCTACACCACTGCCTAATTCACGGCATTTTTCTGCTTGTTGTGTCACGGCGTGTATCCTGTCCAGGACCTTGCAATATACACAGCACAAAGTTACAAAGCTGCTATTCTGAATTAGATGTTGGTGCACTATGTAACTGTGCTTGCTCAATAGAAACACATGTAGCAAGCCACGATCTGTGCAAAGGAATGAATCCCACAGGATCACCTCACGCATTCCATACTGATGTCCAGGCAACCCACCACAACTCAAGAGACACAACCCCAGGCAGTGAGATTCAGGCACGTTCCACGTGGAAGCTGGGCGCGCCGTTCTTCACTTGCTGTCCTCCTCTGTTGAACTTTTTGCCCGACCGTCCCTCGCCAGCTGTTCTTCACTTTGTGCCATGCAGTAGTCTCCTGCTTCCATTTGCCTTTCAGGAACTCCTCAGCAGGGCAAGAGCTGCATAATTTGCCCCTGCTACACTTCTTCAAAAATAGGATTTTCCTTCCCTGTATTTGTGAAACTGTATTTCAAACAAACTGATATCTGAGGGCAAACGCAGTATGTCACACCTCATGGAGCAGCAATTGTCTGCAGTCATGTTCTCATTCTCGGAAGAGTAAGTCATGCATGGACTGCTCTTTCCTAAGCAGTCATTTGAGCTTAATTTTCAAAAGACCGAAATTCTGCTTGAATTGGGCTATTCCACTCGCCGCGCATAAAACAATATCATAGGATGTTGCATATCTTCTTTTGGAAAACGTCTATCTGATTCGTTCTGACAATGTCCCTGGACCGTCATTCAGGCTTTAGGGAATGTATTTCATCTCACATCAAACACATCAGGAATAAAGGCACGTGCTATTTGAAGTTTAATCCTGACTCATCTCGCTTCGGGTTCGACCTGTTGCAGCCCTTCACGCTTCATCTTGGCTGCTAAATAACAGCAAAAATATACAACTGAATGTAAAGTGCCAACTGGTATTTTTAAACACCGTCCCCTGTTGTCTCAAAGGTGGAGGAGTGTCCTTTTTTCAGTTCTATTACTTTATGAGAGATGAATGGAACACATTATTGAGTTAAAGAGAATGAACAGAGGACCCGATAAAATGATTTCTGACTTTCATGATGCACAGGATCAACTCACCGTTGCTTAAAATCATGAAGTCAAGCAGTGGCAACAAATTTTACATAAAAGCATTTCATGGTCTTACAGGCAGTAACATCTGATAGACAATAGAGATTCAATCCAAGCTGGGCAGGATAATTCAGATCTGAGAGGCACAGGTCAGAAAGAAATTTCCTCCCTATTATAAGATGCTTTAAACCAGTAAAAGAATTACGCCAGAGGAAGGGAAAGGAGGGAGGAGGATTATCTCAGTTTGTGTTCACAGACAAATAGGAAGGAACCGCAGTTATTCCAAAGAGGCTCTGTAAAAATATGCAGCACTATTCCGCTTTTTCACGGATAGTCTTCACTTTGCTGTGTCCATCCCACGCGGAGCACGCAGGTTAGGAGAAGGAGCAACGCTTAGGGCACACGGGCTGCTTGCCACCGCTGCCCTGTGACGATGCCCTTCAGCGTGCACAGCCTCACTGCCGACTCTTCCCATTCTGCTCCTTGGGTCTGTCGCTGAGTGATGTTGATCTTTGTCTCTTGACTACCTGGAGTGAATTCCATTGCAAATAACATACTGTCCTGTTGCTTAATGCACAGCCAACAAAACCGCCAGCACTTGTTTTCCCACTGTTCTCAGCTGCTGTTCTGGGGAGCAATATGAGGGAAACAGCTCACTTCCCAAAGGATAAGCACACCACTCGCCAGATTTTTCTGAGTCTTTATGGATCCACCGAAGTAAAGGGTGATGGGGAAGGAGGGGGAGCATGGGAAGCATGGGGAAAAAAAGGAATGGAATGGAATAATACGTATTTTACAGCTTTACATATTTTAAGGGCAGCAGAAAGTACCATGTCTTGAACTGACCCGCTACATGAAACGCCATTTTATTTCATCCAGTCGTCCCCGCCACTTGTTCCGTTGTGTTTTGTTAAAGCTTATCTTCCAATTTTGATACAAGAATCCATCAATCCTCGTGGCATTCTGTTCAAATGGCTAGTCAGATTATCTGAATGATAGAGAAGGTAAGAATGGATCTCTCTAGTCAATGTACATGAACCAGCCCTAACGGAGAGCTGGCAGCACAGAACTCAATATATATTAGCCACCATTTCTGCAGCGCCTTGAATAGGTTTCACAATCCATAATGAACTGCAGGTTGCCTATGTGTACCATTAACTGCCAGTTACAGCATAGGTATAGCCAGGCACCTATCCAGAGGCACAGAGGAAGAACTGCTAATTGCTGAACTACAGGAAACACCAAAAAATAAACGTCACTTGCCACCCACCACGTCCACTGGAACACTACACAGTGATAGCAGCCCATTTAGGGAACTCCTTTGGGTCATTTCTCTCCCTGACGTTCACATTAGCTACTTCAGGAATAGTCTGCTACACTCAATGCGAATTCACTACAGTAAGACCCTAAATGCAAATTTGTTTAAGGTTAACTAAATGATGCCTGTAATTAAATTTCAAAGCATCAGTTTAAAGACATGAAATTGCATGCAAAACTACTATGGTTAGATGGCTTGGAAAAAACCCCAAAACTTTAAATTAATAAAAATGTCTGTAAAAACTTGTCTTCACACATGGGGATGACTCACACAGAAGACAGGTGTAAATGAATCCATATATTTATACACACACACACGTACAGTTATAGAATGAATCGATTCATCTTGTTTCTCTGAGATCGCAACAAGCTGCTTTTACCTCAGAGTAGTGGGGTTTCCACAGCGTTTACAGAGTCCCCTGCTTCCATCTCCGATTTTCTCAGTGGAACTACGTACTGCCAGGTGCCCGGCAGACACACCGCTCGGCATCTTCACGCAGCGGCGAAGATGCTAGAGGTCTTGCTCTGCAGTTTTCTCCAGCCTTCTTGGGGCATGGTGTAAGTATTTAAATGGAAATCAGGACAAGGGTGAAGAACAGCAAGTTAAAATTTAACTCAGTTTTAGCACCCGCTTAGGAGTCCTACTGATTTAAGAGCTGTTGGCAAAATGTATTATTCTGAAAAATACAAATAGCTTCACTACTTAACCCAGCATCTGTTAATTACTTTGTTGTTTCACGGTACAAAAATGTAACTGCTTATTCGAGCAAGGTCTTCGAAAGACAAAGCTGCTGAGGATTGTTTATTAATGGTTAAAAATCCCAAAACCACTGCGCATGTGCTTCAGCCCTACTCAGAGCCCCCAGCTGACTGCTGCACTGAATTCACCTCAGTATCTGATCAGAAAATCACTTTGTAACAAAGTAAGTGCATTTAGGTTTCAGATGAAAAAACAGTATTTTTTTCTGGTAAAAACAAAAAATAAACAAACCCAGGAAGTCCCCGAGACAGATTTGATTATAGTCAGGAAGGACAAATACAGGATCTTTGATTATTATGAAAACAACTCCGCAGGCCTGTGATGACTTTGAATTAACAGTAACAGTTTAAACCACTGGGAACCCAAAGACACTGGTACATTACAACGCATTGACAGTGATCTGATTTTAGCTAAGTAAACAAGGTAGAAAGGTTTTCTTGCTTCAAGAAAATATTTTCTGTATGCAAAGAATGAATTTAATCTTAATTAATATGTATAAAATTAAATTTGTTATTGGATCTCTTCTTAAGCAGTTTATACTAATAACGAAGAACACAAGCACACACCTTTTATAAGCGCTGTCCTTATGGAATATGGAGTTCAAGCAGAACAGGGAACGGAAATGGAGGAAAGAAACTTCAATTTATTTTAAAAGCATAGGAGACAAATGAGAAAGATCTGGATACTGGTGTACTCCAGCAATTAAAACACACAATGATTAGGAATTATTCCTCTACTATGCAGCTGTGGAGGAGCTGAGCAGAGCTATGCTGAAATAATAAAAAAGACCTTTGATTAAAAAGAAATCTACGCCCAAGAGAGGTTTATTCAATCAACAGACTGAATAAACCTAAGCGATGTTAGCAAAGTGATGGGTGAAGTCCTTCCCCATCTTTCCCCATTAATCTTTCCATATTCCCAGCATTACAAACACCCAGAGACCAATGCACCATCAGGTGTAGGATATGAGAGGGGACTGAATTCAGAGCTGTCCAGATGCACCCGTCAGGTAGCAGAACTGTGAAAAACCATGCAAAGATTCTTTCACTTTCTGAGTGGCTTTGTGGTCTAAGGTGAAGGATCATTACTGCAACAGTGGGTTTAGTTTCACAAGTCCTAGAGTGAATTTGTTCCAAACAAATTATCAGGTGCTACTGCGTCTCTTGGCCAGACTCAAAGTCCAGCAAAACTCAGCAGGAATCTGCTCTCTCACCACGTTTTCTGCCCTTCTAATCATATGTGGCTTGCATTCTGAATTTTGTATGCCCCAACAACAACTGGAAATTTAAAAATCGGCAAGAGGAATTTCAAATGTTCTGTTCATTGGAAAGATAAGCTTATAAGAATAATCCAAAGTAGTTTTCGAATTCAAATGGGAAACATTTGACCATCCTTCCTCCCCCTGTACACACTTTGCCCCTTCAATCTACAGCACATGGAAAAATAATGGGAAAATTTGGTCTCCACTGGAGTTTCTTTTTTAACATTAATAAAGGTAGAATTGCTGCAACACACTCTGAAAAAACCACAAATCAATGCAAACACGTGTAAATGTATAAAAACGTCTTCTGGATAGCTTCTGCAATTTTTCTTCTTTCTTTCTTTCTTTATCTCCAACCTTTTCTGGTTTTCAACATCTCCACATACTTTGATTCCTTTGTTCCACCAAGTCTGTTCGTTTGAACCCCAGCAGAAGCTGGGATAACTAAAAAGCAAAGATCAGTAGTCTTCACATCCCCCGGGAACAGCGTAGGGCAGAACGTGCATGGAAGCCTTGACAGCATGCCAGTTCATACGCTAAACCCTCAGACCTGGTCAGTTCTATGAACAAGGAAACACAGTGCCTGCAAGACAGCAAAAAGAGCTTTAAAATGCTACCCGCGTGCACACACGGACAAAATGCTCTTCAGAAACGAGCTACGAAGGTAAGCAGACACCCTGGACGAGCTGCGAGTCCGTATCCGCAGCACGCAGCGCCGTAATGGGATCGCAGCAGCAGCGGGCTGCGAGGTGCAACTGTGCCTCCCTTTCGCTGTTCCTGATGGCAAGGAATTGAGGATTACCTGTCACAATACTAGCTACGCTTCCTCAAGAACAGCCTGCAAAAGCTTTACCATCATTTTTCTAAAGAAAAATTGCCGCTAAATCTCGAGGACAGGCACAGCTACAGGAGAACAGTGATTTGTTTCAATCATCTATTTTTTCATACACGCGCAGAGTAGAGAACACGGGTACAATCATCGACAAGAATCAAAACCAATATCCACTGTTACTAACCCGATCAGCAACTGCTCAAAAAGCACAGCACTACCTCGGGCAAATTGCCCTGTATGTCTTGCACGTCCTTGGGCTACAGCTGGAGCCAGCCAAAGCTCACACGCAGGAATCAGTGGGAGTTTCTGCTGGGTACTGCCAGATGGCAGAAGATGTTAGGCCAAAATAATTTTGGCTAGAAATGAAGCCTCTAACATTCGTTTTGGAAGAACCATTCAGTGTTTTCTGTCTGTCTTGACAAGCAGAAGCAGCCCTGCTGCCTGCCACTGGCTTCACAAGGAGCACGCCTGCGCTCGCGCAGCTGAAAACACAGGGTTTAAGAACCTACAACCAACATGCAGAAGACAAGAGAAGAAAGCGCTGCTGCTTCAAAGGATCATCGTGCCAGAGTCAAGATGCGAGCAACACTGCTTCCCCCGGGAGGTCCAGGGAGTCGTTTTCTCAGAACCTGTGTAGTACGCAGCATGCTGCCAACCTCCAAGCATTCAAAGAAAACTCTAAATTCCATAACTAGACAAGAGCTGGTAACACAGCACACAGGGTGATTTGGATGAGGCTGTGTACCAAGAGGTCGGTTTTAAATAGATGAAAAGAGTCCAAGTGTCACAAACTGAAATCCCCTTTTGATCCGTTACATACATTCAGCAAGACCTCCTTGAAATCTGTTCTACAGTGCAACATGCATGAAATTTATATCGCCCGAGATGCTTTTCTCAAACATTTTAAGTTTGGCCTGAAAGGCAACATTCCTGATGTGGAAACCAGTACAGAAAACAATATCGGTCTGTCCATCCAGGCATGCTCTTTATAGCATTGCCTTAGCACACGTGAAGAACCTACGAAACTCAGGAGAAGTGGTCCACAGTGAGGGGCTCATTCATACCCTGCAGTGGCCGCAGCCAGTTTTCCACGTACAAAGCGTGAGCCCTGCAAGGCAATAAAGCCGAGCATCTCGCAACACTGAGCAGAACCCATCCAAAACTGCACTGGCTAAGCCACAAGCTTTGGCTGAGGGTCTGAAGGCAGAATGGATGTCGCATACAGGCCTGAGCTGCAAAGTGGTCTTACTCCCTGCTAGTTCCCTGCACAGTTGTGTCAGAAAAATCTAATTTATTTACAGATAAACCAAATCATACTGTAAAAACCAAAACACTGTAAATGACTCTTTTCACCAGATCCTTCCTTTTAATCCTTATGTACAGTTACAAATTTCTCCTGCTGAGATTCCTTATTAAATCGTGTCCATATTACTGTGTAGTCTTGGACTTTTATCTTGGGTTTCTGAGGCTGGCTTTGCCTTTGGCCTAGCACTCATGGAAAGACATTTATTTTGGTATTCTCTCAAGCAACTCTAAAATTGCACAATTAGTTACAGACATATATTAAAACAGTAAGTAAAGGTAGGTAGTTATACCCATTTCAACAAACCTACGGTGAAGCGGACAAGCTGAGACTAACTCTCTACATGCATACATGCACATCAAGCATACACTTTTTCTCAATCTACAACTTAATTCCGATTTTATTTCTACTTGTTTATGATTCTCTTGTTGGAAGTGCAATATTGGCCGATGCTTACAATATTAAAGCTACAATGATGAAGCGCTTTAGTCTCTGGAACGAAAACCAGCATTATTGTAAATCTATTTTGTAATTTAAACTTAACAATAAAAGTTACAAGACCACACACTCCTTGGCTCTGCCTTCTGGGAAATCACTGGTTTATATTACCTTACTGGGCACTTACTTCATACTTGCAATTTCAGTTGAACAAGAGGCAGACACCGCAAAGTGTTAAATTCAACACCACGCATATTATTTTTTAATTTTCTTTGTATGGATAACAGTTCAATCTCTCTCGACTGTTACTGTGCTTCCTGTGCCAAGCAGCATTCCTGCACTGAGACAGACTTTCCAACTTAAAGAAAACAAAAATGCCTTGCATGCCTGGAAGAATACATAGTCCAGGGACAAGGAAGGGGAAGGGAAATCATCTACAATTTGGAATAAATTTATTTACTGGAAGGAAAAATAGATATAAGATCTGAGACTTTCTGCTCTAATCCACTTTGTACATCCAAAATCTATTTGAAGCACAACCTGATCTGCTACCAACTAGTCCATTTTCCCCCTTGCCCTGCTGCTCCCTGCATACACGCTGTGCAGGTCTCCCCAGCCCTACAGCCCTGCCTGCAGACACTGCTCCTGCTTGAAGATGACATCCAAAGCCCTTCCTCGGCACGCGTTTGCTTCACAGAAAATACACCTGGCCACTGAGCTGGGTGGGCAAACCCAGGTCACTTTCAGCAGGAGCTAATACTTGCCTTTATTTGAAAAAAATAAGATTAAAGAGCACACCCAGAAAACACAGTGCTGTTTTCCAATGAAACGGCAACTTTTCTGGCCAGTTCGGGGCCAGGGGGTGGGAGGGTGGAGGGTAGGAAGCCTGACTGGAAAAGGTGAAAAGAACTGTGGAGTACAAGTGTGCACACACACAAAGAGAATAAAAGACAGACTCCTGCTCTGGGTACTTGTAACAACAGCCCTGCGTGATTCTGCCTCACGTTGTTAACACTGCGCCTCGGAGAAGACTCATGCTGGACTACACTGCCATCGTTTGCTTGTTTAGCTGATTTTTTTTTTATTGTGCCTTTCTGGAGATCACTAACATCTAAAAGGATTATAATTATGATGCAAAATATCATGTGCTTTACCTAAACACCGTATATATGTAGCTTTATTTATCTTCCCCCTCCTGTTGTACATGCCCAATTAGTTACACCAGGCACCCCAGTACAACAGGAACGTTTCCTATGCAGTTGCGTTTGCTAAATACCTTCGTGACAGTTTCTTGGCAAGAACTGCAGCAGAGAGGTTAACATATGTTAAGAATACATACAGCAGGCATTCCTAGTTAGAATGCAAGGCAATAGGGGACCTCGCAGCAGTAGCGGTTCCCATGCTCACCATCCAAGAGAGTTTGCTTCAGAAGTTCGAGTCGGGTCTCAGCAGCAGAGCTTTGTCCACGGATTTATATTCAAGAAATTTGCTCATCAGTGATTCTAATCCATAATTTACCACTTCAGCCTCCCGCTCTGGAGACACTGGTCTGAAAGGTAAAATTACAGGCTGGGAAAGGTAACAATGAACTCTACTTAGAGTACAGGATTAAAATAAAAAATCCTTTATAACATAAGATCTAGAATTGCACAATCCATAAAGGTCTTTGGTTCTTCAAGGTATATAGAACCACATGCCATTTGCTTAGAAATTGCTTCACTTGGTAGCACCAGGAACAGCAAGATGCAAGGTTTTTCTCCTGTTCTGGTCCCATCCACATCCTTTCTCTTTCCCCATCATCAGGAAATGCTCGAGTTGTCCTTCCCCACTGACAGGGCAGCAGCTCAGAGGCGTCAAGGAGGGGGAAAGGCTTGCAAAAGTAAGGGTTGGAGGCTTCTGGAAAGAAAAGCTTCTGCGTCCCCTGACAGCTGTCTGGAAGCTGAAGGGTGTGGGGAAGGGAGCCCGCAGCCTCACATGCAGTCTTGAGAACCATCTGCTCATTCTTCTCATTCTAAACCTCTGGAAACCACTATAACCTTCCCCACAGCCCCACACAGCCAAACCCTGACAGCCCCTTCGTTACCCACACTGTGCAAACTACACGAACTCCTCCAAAATCCCCTGTGTCTTGGCTGCCACAGCAACAGACCTTCTCTCTACAGCTCCTTACCTGTCTCCCGAATCCGTCCAGGCTCATTCCCAATTGATTCATGCCTCTAACCCCAGTCAACACTTGCTCTGTCCATCTATGCCACTTCCACCACAAATGCGAATTTTACCGCCCTAGGGGCTGCAAGCCTTGAACTGGTTTGGGCTCCCAGGTTCAACCTTTTGAGACAGGATTCTGCTGGTGAGACCCAACACATTTCGCTCAGATCACAGCTCTAAGTGACCATACTTAAGCCAAAATGAAAATAAAAATTAGAAATAATATAGATTTCAAGTCTGCTACTCTGCATTCTCGGAATACTTATGGGTGATAATTTGTGACTCGAGTGTACTGAATATTGTGTCACAAGAAAAAATTCAATTAACACCTCCAGCACAGCAGAGAGTGATGTCAGTGAAATTTTTTCTGAGCATCACAGAAAAAAGCAAACTTAAGGAAGGATTTGAAGGAGGTAATAAGTTAGCGGAAGAAAGCTAGAAGGTGCTTATCAGAAAACAAGTGGGTGATACACAAGGACACGAGAGGCCAATTAGTGGCCAGACTTAAAAATCTCTACAGTATGGGAGAATGACAGGTAAAGCGGGGACTGAACATGAAGGGTCTCTGAAGTGAAGAAAAGTGCCTTTTCTTTGGTACAGTCATTTTCCCCAGGCTGTCATCCTTGCATGTTTTGTAAAACCTAGAATTTGGACTTCAGCAGAGTAAGTTAAACGAGGAGCTGCCCAAGAGTGTTTGGTAGCCGTAAAGCCAGCAGCGTACACCGATGGTGCCCGAGAGGCACAGGTTTCCTGGACCCATCAAACATCCTGCGGCACTGTGAGTTCGACTTGCTCTATGCAGCTTTTTATTTAAGTTGGAGCTTACATCCAGTTAACACATAATTAATTGCTCATGCCAAATGACCACATAGAACTTTCAAGGCTGAAAGAGAGAGTTAGAATCTGAAAATAAGTCTGATAAGCATGTTACAGGTTAGTATTTGTGAGGACCATGTGTAAAAAACATACACAGGATGTTTCATCAAAAAAATTCCCAACTTTAACTAAAAGATTATATAAACGAGTGGTCCTTAATCTTTGCAGACTTCTGCTTTATTCTAGATTTCATACTGGAAGCATAGTCTAGACAGATTAGATTGATTTCTTGTCATTACCCGTGCAAGCAGAGAAGAAAAATAGATCTCTTGAGAAAGTTCTGGGCCACACTTGCATTTTCCTGGACCGCTCTGGAAAAAGTAGTGTCCTGCACAAAAACATCAGGAAATGAGCAGAAAATGAATTACGACACAGAACTGCTCTTAATGTTTTCCAGAGATTTCAGTTTTGTGATGGCATAACGCTGGCATTCGGAACGGAAATTGGCTATTTCCACAGCCTTTCTCCATGACTCAACTTCTGTCCAACTTCTTGCTCCAGAAAAAATAACCCACAACCCTGACCAGAACTTTCAAAAAATCCCACCAAGTCAATCCTTCCTTCTAAATTGCCGTCTGAGGCTACAAACACATGTATGTTTTTTGCTGGTGTAAGCCTGCACCCATTACTATTCGGAACGCTGTCATTCACCCCATTACTCGTCCCCACCCTGACACTGCTGCACGCGCTTTGGCAGCCACCCAGTGAACTGGACCAGAGATAAAGCTACCCGCAGTTTGGGGAAGGGGAGGAAGGGGAGATGATTTCTGCATTGCTATCATTCCCTGCACAGCCTCGCACCCAAAGCCTGCACACCCAACGTGCTTAGACACCGCAGGGGTAGGGGAGAACGACCGGGAGAGAAGCTGCTTTCTGCTCGCATTTGGTCAGATTTCCGGAGCTTGTGGGGACGTGGATAGTGTAGCTGCATAAAGCTCAACATCACCAAAAGATCATCAGCGTAAACACCAATGCCGCTATTTCAGAAGAGGTAGCTGACCTTGCTACCTAAGAGCTAGTTTAGTTATGACTACAGATAACCTGGCTTTTTATGACCCGGTTGTATTAACGTTGCGCGCTGGGTCACACAACAATAGCTCCCAAAGAGCCACTTTGCTCACCCAGCTCCAGTGAACCTCTCGTCCCCCTTGCCCAGTTTCCTTCCTTTATTCTTGTTAGTCATTTCCAATTTTTTCCTCCACTTCTCTAACTGAGCTAATAACTTCTGTTTTCTCCCTCTTTCTGGATGCTAAATCTGTTAATTTTTGTTTGCTCTTTCCCCAGTATCTATTAGTTTGCTTCACCATCTGTGTAAGTCCCTCTAGTACTTATCTGACCTTCCTTTAAACTCTCCCCACGCACCTGTTCATTGCTCCCTACTCCCCCATTCCTTCTCTCCAGCTCTTCTCTACCAACCTGTCTCTTGCTGCTTTTCCCACTAGCTACCACACAAACAAGTGATCTGCGAACAGACTGTTCCGTGGTATTTTCCTGGAAGTATTATATCATCTATTCTCAATATTGAGGGCTGATGCCAAAAATGAAATAGTTCTACCAAACCGGACAAAATACACTTAACTAATAAATCCCAGTTTAGATCAGGTCCACTGTTTGATAAGAAGTATTTATTTGATCTTGGGACACATGTGACAGACATTCTATTTCTTCTCCCTTTGATCGTGACAGGATGTAAAATATATCAGTACAAACAAAACGAAGAACAGTATCTCAATTTCAGGTAGCTGAATGCTCTATTCACTAATAACTGTTTTCCTGTGGTAACAAATAGTATAATCTCTCTATAATCCTTAACTGATTCCACTAACTAACGTTACAGTAAAATGTGTAAAAATATCATTAACTGTTTCTCCAAAAGGGAACTGGTAAATAGAGCAAGGGCTTTTTTTGTACTACAAAGTATGCTAAGCAGACTGTCAGCCACACGCAGGCAATTCCACAGCCCTGCCCAGCGAGCACTACTGACTTCTCAGCCTTCTACACTACCTCGAAGCTGTATTAATTAACGTGAGAGATCCGTTAATAAAAATGAAAGTAGCAACAGCCGCCACAACATAAGGGTGAATAAAGCAAAACAGCACCGTGACATTCCCATCGCAGCATTGCGCTCGCGACTCTCACTGCGACAGTATTGCACCGAGCAACGTCACCACCCTGGGGACGCTCCGTGAGCCGGACAATGTGGTCGCCATCGCTGCTGCCCTCCCCACCACCTCCAGCTACTCCAGGGAATTGTCCCAACACCGTGCCGCAATCTGCACTTTGGAAACTGAAGTGTTCGTTCCAGCTCTGCCATGGATTCCTGAAGCACAAAGCCGGATTCCCAGGTGCAGATCTTGATTTTACAAGTTGAGCAGAACTGCCACCCAAGTAATCTTCAGATTTTTTAAATTAATAGTTAATTTAATTAATAATATAATAAATTTTTTAACTCCCCCCATACCGTGTATGTTTGTATACCCATACAGACACACACACACACTCTTGTTCCAGAAGGTCGTCTGCCACCTCCTACTGAAGGTAGAGTGCACCAGAGACAAAACTGGGAAGCCAGAAGAACTGCAGACTGTGCACTGACCTTCCGTGCTCTTAAAGCACCAGGGCATCAGCTTGCCTTTTCTGTTCATACCCCATTCAACATTTGCAAGACTTGGAACAAAAATCTAATAGCCGTTTCCTAGGCGCTTGCTTTCAGCCACCACCTCTTTTTCCCATTCAAGTTCACTGAGCCAAGTTTTCCCAAAATTGTAAAGGCCTTGAGAAACACCCTCTAGTACAAAATAGGCAAGAGATACTTCAACCACAGGAGGAAAAATTCAGATTTGTGGACCAGATCATCCAGCGGTCACCTTCCTGTCCCATTCTAGCCTAGCAGGCTATTAAAAAGACGACAGCTGTATTCAGCTCATTTGCAGCCTCACTGGTTACTTGATCTAAGTTTTTTCTTTATTTTGTTCTCCTGTCGTACTTGTTTCAGGTTGGACTACACGCCTCTCATCTATGTGTGAGTAAACTAAACAGCATACGGAGATTCCCATGGGGAACGAATACTCCAGCATCTTAGAAGAGGAGACAGAGAGGGCCAATGAGTTTCCAGTGAGATGTTTGAGTACTCTTCTACAGTATATCTGTAGCACTATTCCCATACTCCCATTTTCTAACAAAGTACAACCTCCCATTAGGATGGCTACAGCATGAAAGAGCTCGGACAGACTTAGCATCGCTTCAGTTCATGTTATACACCTGGTTTGCTGCTTTCTGATTTTAGAGTGACAATCCTTAACATTCAAGCCAGGCTTTTCAGGAAATACAGAAGGAGGGTTCACTACCAGAATATTTATCAGAGACAATACTGAACTAGTCGTGTAAGTTCGTAATTAATTACCACAGCAATCTGATCGAATGTAACTACTAAGATTAATAAATTAGACAAGAGAAGCAACAGTAGTTTACGTGTATAAGCATCTGCTGAGTCAAAGTGAATTTCTGACAGAATACACATTTTTATAGTCAAATGTTCAGCTATGTAGCCCCTTTGGGGTTACATGAAGAAGTGCTTTTGGACTAGAAGAGCCAGATAGCTTCCATCTACCTAGCAAGCTACACAGGGAACTGTACTAACTTCTGGTACGAGATGTGGGTTTATGCTAAATTATGCTCCAGGTATGAGCCAGTTTTCATGAATTTCAGGAAACAAAACTCCTGAGGAGTCCCAAAGACTTCCTCTCCCTGGAGTCTAACCGAAGAAAAAATAGCTGAACCGGAGCGCAGAGATGGGACAGCTGGCCTCGTTTCTTTAAACAAACTCAGCAGCAAGAAGAGGGAGAGACAGAAGGGCCTCTCGCTCGAGCCTCCTACTATCTACAAGCCAGCAGACGGAACTTTGAGACGCCAGAACTTGTACTTCACCGGGACAAAGTTTGCTGTGGAGATTTTTAATACTGTTAACTTTATCAGCAGATATATACGTACTGAGGATCTGGGCTCCATTAAATTTGTTTTGAAGTACAGCCTGTAAATAAAACTAGAATTCCAGAGGTTCTTTCAGTTGGAGGCCCAGTGAATACTTCTCTCAAGCTGCACTGACCTCAAGGTCTTTCGCAGTCCTTTCTTAAAAAAAGAAAATAAATTAAATTATTCTCCCAGATGGTGAGCCCAGCAACTCAGACGCAAATCCCCCAAGCTCACACCAGCCCATTTACAACACATGAAAGCACGGATCTTTTTTCACTCCCTAGAAAACATTCAAGCAAGTGGAAGAGCTAATACACTTTTTTTTTTTTCCCTTTGTTAATCAAAAGGTGAAACATTAAAAGAGACATTTGAAGAGTGGCAAACACCAGCCTGCTTCTTATAGCTAACAATTGAAGAGACAAAGAAACAAATTCTGAAATTGCTGCAGCCTCCTGCCGTTGTTAAAATACTACCGTAATAGCGCAAGTACTGGGAATCATATGGAATTTCCGTACACTGTGCGCTATAAAATTCCAAAGCACAAACACGACGCAAGCTGTTTTTCCAGTAACCTTCCTGAAGCGCCTGACACACAGCAGCTAAAGGTTAACTAGGCCTGCGAAGGAGGCTCAGGGCAGAAAGCACATTCTGCAGCTGACATGAGGACTAACAGTCAAACCATCAACAAGATTGTTACAGCTAACTGATTTTCATTTAGAAGTGTCTTTTTGCTTCCTTTCCTCTCAGTGCCCTTTAGCAAGTTGGAAGCCAGGCTGTTCTTTTTATTGCTATGTGCTGCAAACACTCCCAGCTACCGTGAACACACAAAGCTGGCTCCTTACTGAGTATTTACTGTTATTGAGAAAGGAGATTTTGTCACACTACAGAGCTCTAAACAGCTTTGCTAGGAAAAAAAAAAAAAAGATGTGAAGAGTTTTATACGTAAGCAAATGCAGCTCGTCAGAACTTACGTAACCGCAAATAGTAACAGATTGGAGAGAATCCAGTGCTCAACAGCTTGAATCCAATACTTAAGTTTCAGGGCTTTTCTACTATAGAGCAGGGCCCAAGGAATTAAACACCAGCTTACAGAGTATGTTATTGAGCTACAGCAATTTTTCTTCATTTCCTGAAAAACTTATTAAGCACTAAAACCAGAATCATATTAAGAGGGAGGCATGCATCACACATTTTCTAAATACAACTAAGAAACAGTGCTAAAGACAGTTAAAACCTCTTCACTGGATTTTTTTTATCTGCATAGAAAAAATATTGGACATTACTAAGACAGAAACAAAACAATGCAATTTAAGTAGCTATGTTCATCAGGGATAGTGTCTTTTTTAAATGACTAAGAAGTTCCATCTCAAGTATTCCTGGAGATGGAAAGAGATGGAAGCTTCTCGGTGTGTAGAAGCATAGGTATGAAGGCTCTTAGCAACTTCATGAGCACTCACAAAAAGCAAGGAGAAAATATTTGTCACTTAAACTGATGGAGGAGACTGAAGTATGTTAGATAAAGAAGGGAAAAACGAGGAGGCATCAAAAATGGTAAACACCACTACCACTACCATTATCTTGCCACAGACCAAAGTGAACATAATGCTTTCAGAAGGTCCGATATCAACAATACTCTGTGTCCTAGCAGCAGAAATACATATGCTCTTTTACCAGTAAGGAAAAAATGCCAAGCTTTAGAGAAACTATAGAGGTAAAAGGAAATATTGATTATTATCACCCAATAATATTCTGATACGCTTCCAGTGAAAACACTGCATTGAAAAAAAGCCTTTATGCTAAGCTTAGCATATTATTCTATCTGCTAAGATGTATAATACTCTATGGAAATTATTTGACTGGTTTTTTGCTTACATTCAAAGTAAACACACTTGTTATCTTTTTGGCCATTTGAAGTCAAGCACCTTTCTGCCCAGAAGTATGCCTGGGCCTGTTGTTCCTGTCGACTCCATGGCCACCTGCAAGCTCATAGCCGCTAGTTAAGTCTGCAAACCACGGCTGGTACTAGTTGCACGAGTTTGCAAAACAGGTCTAGTTGCAAAAGAACCGGTACTAGTGCTGTTAGGGCATACCTAATGCAACACATTTCTGAGTAAGAACGCCATGGCTGGTATAACTGATGCGGTTAATTAAGCCATTAATTTCCCCAAGCATTTGACAAAAAAAGACCTGTATTTACTGAGACACTCCAAAGCCCCAGCCTTGCAACGTTTTTAAGTAAATTACTGTTGGAAAGATTGTAGCATCTACCTAAGCCAAAATTACACTGCTTTAGGACCAGATCAACAGCACGGTGAAGTTAATTGTTTGCCAGGATCACAAAGGACCTTGTACAAAGGAAATTGCCGTGTCTTTATGCGCCATACTAACGGGGACACCTCGGGAGCGCTGCCCTAACTTTCTCACTTCTCCCCACTCCAAACATTCACACCACTAATTTTAGACCCTTCCTCTCAGAGATAAAATGTTGCCAATATGTGAATGTTTAATTGGCAACTGTATGTCTCAATTACCTGCTACACTCATTAGGCCCTTGCATTTCCTTTTAAACAACAGAATGTAAAGGTACAGGTCATTCAGCCCTATCCTAACAACGCACTCCAGACTGGAAACGCGAGGTTGTTGCAGACACTTGTGAAGAGCCTCTATCCACCGGGAAACTGAAAAACAATGCTGTTTTCATGAAGATTTTTCTCTTCCTACTTTTGTTTTGATGTTCAGTACAGAGAAGAAGCCTTTGAAAAATTCATCATGAAGATGTCAGCTAACAGACAGTTCCGCAGGTACGGGCAGGAGGTGCTTTGTCAGCGCGGGCAGCCACTCTGCAGGGTTTCCGAGTCTGCGCTGCAGCAAGCCAAGCACGCTCACTCGGGACAGTTTGTACTCCACAAACATTTAGCAGCCTGTACGGAGGAACACAAAGAGGGACTACGCAGCGTGCATGCAGAAATTATGTGTTCTGCTTCCCTCTTACTTCAATTGATATCTCTGGTTTTGTAACCATCATGGAATAATTTCCGCAGCGCTAAGACTTTGCTGCCTCATTTTCTTTGAGCTGGTCTTTTTTAACCAGAGCTTTCCGAAACAGCTGCGCTTTTTTGTTTTGTTTTGTTTTCGAGTTAAAGGCAAGGCAACAGGGAGATAACTTCAGGAAAAACAAAGAATTCAGTCAAGTTACCAGTGACAAATGAAAAAAAAAAAAAAAAGACTTATGGATGAAGGATTTTACCAGCATAAAAATAAATATTCTCACATTGGCTGGTAATTTAACACCTACACTCTGAAACATCTACCAGTCTGTAAAATACAACAATGTCAACAAAAAGAAAAATAAAAGCAGCATAAACCCCCAAATGTACTCCAGGAAATTACTCTATAATTGCTTTGAAAAACGTGCGTTCCTGCTGACAGCAGGCAATCCCCCGGGCAGTAGCAGCCTGGCGAGGGACCAACATGCACTCAGCACCTTGGGTCGCAGAAGCCGGCTGTGGCATGGCGCAATGAAGCTGATGGACTCGGGTACTTCTCCTGTGACAGTGGCCCTTTGACAAGCTTCTGTCGCTCCCACCCAGGCTGTCTGCTCACTCCCACCCCTGAACAATAGTTTGCTGTGTCTATAAAAACCCCTTGTAAATGTGACTGATGGAACAACAGGCTAAAGAACCCATCCAAAAATAAAACAACCAGCTGGACTTCTACCTCATCCTTGCCTGCTCAGCTCTACCCCAGTGTGGCTGTTTCACTGAACAGAAAAAAAACATCTGCACTCAAAAGAGATCCAGTTCTTCAGAAAACATGGCAAGATTCACATTTCACATGGAACTCTATCTCCATGAAAAAATAAATAAACATACATCCAAAAGAGCTCAAAACCTCTCCCTCAAACAGACTATCTCTGTTGTTATAAATGGAGGAGGGCTCTTGTCAGAAGACAAGAAAATTTTTCTTGACAGAAAAAATATGAGATTATTTGGACCAAAGTATATAGCAGACCGTGTGGTTGACTGTAACAATGCTGAGTTTTTTGGAGGGTGTAAGGGGAAAGACCAAGAGTATATGTTATATCTCTTGAGATATTGACTGCACAAACTTCTTCCAAGTCTTGAATGTCTAGTGACGTTGCTGCAAGATTTGCCAATGAAGTATTACCATCCGCAGCAGCACGCTTCAGAACCAGCAAAATCATAGCAGTGCTCATTATTTTGAAGAGCAAAACAAGTCTGACCCATTCTGTCTGAACCTCTTCAGACCACCATAGTCCCATCAAGATCATGTGGCATACTCGGGATTTTTCAGTTCCTTGGTTTTTTTACTTTTTATTGTCTGGTAATGAACTTCTAAAGTTTTAGTCAAACTACAGAAAGGAAAAGGCAGACAAGAACTATACAGCACACCTTCTCACTAAAGAAATGGATGAAATAGGATGCGATCTGAATTTTTAGAAGCACGACAACAGACTGCAGTATCTTCAGGGAAACACAGAAAGAGAATAATAATTTTTCTCAGAAAAAAAACTGTTAAACCTGTTAAAAATATGAAAATCCATGAACAATTATTAAATAATAAAATAAAAACTGCTTACTGATTTAGGTAGCCAATAACACGCAAAGTACTTGGAAGACTTCACTGGAAACACAACTTTTCATTTGGAGCACCAGTCAGAGCCTAGCAGAGGTCAGCAAGCAGCAGGAACTGTTACCAGCGATGGTGGTTCGTGCAATATGCTGCCAGCATGTTGGTCTGAAGGCAGAAATCAGGGACAAAAAACATTCAGGAGGGAATTTCTTCTCATCCTTAGAACTGGGTCCTCCAGCAAGTGGAGTGGGGTTCACACTGGTGGGACACACAGAGGAAGAAGATTACTAGTGGGAGGAGGAGAGCTGTAAGAGAAAGGAAAGGCAAGACTGAATGATCTAAAATGAGAGGCAAAAGAGATGAAAGTTTCATCCACACTTAGTGCAAGAGAATCTGCATGAATCAAGGGAATGCAGGGAATATTCTACCTGCTCGCTAACAAGGCATCGCAACAGGGAGATCATTCTGCACTTCTCCCCCAGAAGAGAAATATTTTCTCACTGCCTCTGTTTTTTGAGTCAATATTGATTGTTTTAGTGTTGCCAAAGCCAGAGGTGAAAGTAAAAAGTGCCTCAGAGGCGAAGCTTCTCAAATGGAAGAGCTCCGTTATTCAATAATCTCTTCATTGATCTAGCTCAAATTAGGCTGTGACTCTGAAAGCTTGGGGATTCTCCCAAGCCAGGCTTAGAGATGGGCACTGCACCTTATTGTTGTAACTTTTACAGATAAAAATTTCCACTTGCTATTTTTGCACATTGAGGGGGGCGGAAGGAAAAAAACAGAAAGAAAAAATCAGCCAGTGTGTCCCAGATAGCAGAAGTCAAACACGGCTGCTGAAGATTCCAGCTTCACAGGATCACCCAAAGGAAAAAAAGCACTTGGGTTAGAAACAAAACCAAATCCATGCACTGCCTAAGGGAGGAGTGCTAAGCAAACACACAGCTATACGTTAAGATCTTTTCCTCTCTTCACAGCCCAAAACTCACCCAACCAGGAAACGCTGCTGTGCTAGCCAAGATCTGGACTATTCTTATGACTCTTTTAAAAAATGAAGGTTTTACAAAGCCTCTAAAAATTAAAAACTATTGCTTCAAAATTATTTTCTAAGACTTTTCATGTTTTTACCATTGGCAAAGGAGGAGAACATTTTTGCATCTCAGGGCTCCTCGCTGAACACACAGTCCGTCTCGAGAGCGGCGGCGAAGAGAAGCAGCTTTCCTCTTCAAAGGGTTTCTGAAGTTTGAATGCCCATACAACGTCAAATGCCTTTGTCTATCTAAACACTGCTGCCCAAGCAGGTTTCAGCATTTGTTTGTCGACAAAGCGTAGTCCACAGATTCTGTTGACAGACTCCGCCATTCACTGGTAGCAACAGGGAGCAGGGAGCGTGCCCTCCGACATGCAGGAAATGTAAATAAATCTGGCTTCCATACCTCTTCTCAACCTTGAATTCTTTGGGTTGGTACCTCCTGACCCCACTTCACTGCTGAGTTTTCCAGCCTGCTTTCAATCTTCGTTGACCCACATCCCACCTCGGCGTAACCATGCCAAAGGAAATCCTTTCAGGGGGTGCCCAGCACCAGCATGACACACCAGTTCTGTCATTGCTGGTAGAACGTTCTGTTCCACTACACCCTGATTTATATTGAAATTTGAATTACTTTGGTATGCAACTGTGAATCCGCTACAAAGACCAAGCAAAAAAGGGGTATGCACAGAGGTGAGGATTCACAGCCTGTCTTCTCTTCCTTGTTCCACAGAGTACCAACAAGCAGCAATACATACTTGATACACTTGAAGAGTAGCCAGCAGCCTACCGTGTAACACTAAAAAAAGATGTTAAATCCACAGACTGCACCATTTGGAAAAGGAATAGGTAATTTAAATTCATGTAAGACAAGCAGTGAAAAAGGACGCAGTATTGAATCTCCTGAGAGAGGCAAGGCCACGCCACAGCACATCCGAGGCAGCAGAGCCACGTCCCTCTGCTCAGGCAGCACAGCTCCCTGGGTCTGTGTCGACGGAACCACAGCTCCATCTCAAGACTCAACAAACCCTCCTCCGAGGCATTATATTACATATATCCATTGAAATTTGATGCTTACTAAAGCATAATTCGAGACGTTCATTACCTATTACTTGAGACGCGTCACCCCCAGATCAGTCAGCGTGTTAACTGCCCTTAGGTGTCCTAAGAAGTCAAATAAATGTCTTGCTTAGACATTTTCTGTACATGCTCACTTCACATTTAATGGATGTCCTGGCTGAGAGAGCGTGACTGGAACCTCTCCCACCAGGCTGGGGGCACAGGACGGGGAGAAAACAGAAATGGAGGAGGGGAGCTTTCTTGGGAGCATCATTTCCAAGCAGCCTTTGCAGTAACGCAGCGGTACCTCGGTACTGCCCAAAAACCCAAACAGGCACAAGGGGAATTCTGCCTTGAGTAGGAAAAGAGTAGTAAGTCTCCTGTTTTGTCTCTCTCATCCTCCTCACTGCCAAACAGCTCTCTGATACATTGGTTTCACGATTTTTCTGTTCTGCTATTTGAAGAGAAATAGCTCTTTTCAGGTTGTAGTTACCAGGAAACACGCAGCTGAGCCTGCAGGCCAGAAGCAAACAGTGCAAACCATTTCTGCACTACTAACCTGCTGCAGGGATTCTAGTTCCCTCATTTTCTTAGCTTTCTGTCACTCGGTGGAGTATTTTGGATGTACAAAGGATTATAGTTCCGTAATGCACAAAAGCTGATTAGAAGCCATGCCTTTTTGTAAGCTACAGTGTCCCAGAAAAAGCAACTGCAATATCTCACCTTCACAAAATGAGTTACCATTAACTTCTGTCTCTGAATTTCCCTTAAGATATACATAATTTACTACATTTACTATGCTGATTTCCCACATACACAACAAAATTCTGTGATGTACTCCGCTGCATTTTCAGCCATGTTGGAAAAAAAAAATAATTTTCTATTTATAGAACAAGTCTACTCAAAAGAGAAAATGTATTATAAGAGCAGCTTTCTATTCAAAAGGTCTTCTCCAAGTGTAATTTTAAGTGCAAAAAGCTTTCTTAATGGACAACAACTGATTTCCACTGTGCTTTCCTGCTTTCACATACTGCAGAATTAGCATCCCCAGGAGCAGGAGCTGAATTTCGCTGATCAAACGCTTTGTTCTAAATTCCAGTCATTTGCAAATGCCAGAGCCCAGAAGGGAGAACTTCCCAGGGGTGATACTGGGATCACATCTGCAAAGAAGATCTGTTTCTTTACTCCCAGCACCTCTACTGGTGGTGGCACTAAGGGAAATAAGAAGGATTCAGCTTAATTTTCAGATTTTAGATTCATGTCAGATGATTGGCAATAGAAATATCACCTTTTTTTAAAAAGTGTTATTTGTTGCACTAGTACAGGCTAGAAGTAGAAAAAACATCGTATTATGCCATTTTTTCTGTAGAAAAATAAATTTTAGAAGATATTTCCACCATATTAAGACTTCTACTTGTTTCTTTTTATGTTGGCTTCAGTAAGTTAGCATGCAACATCACCAGCTGGAGAAGGAAAGAAACACACCCTCTCGCAAAAAGAGCCCTACAGAGTTCCAATCCTTGGAGTGTGTTTTAACAAGGGAAAAAAAAGACCTAGAACAGCAGGAAGAGACACAAGATGCAGTTAATAACCTTTCAATATTTTGCAAGCGTGGCCTTTATATAGTATTTTTTCATATTAGCTGGCAACACCTGTAATTTCTTAAGATGCAAAAAAGCTCATCTTAGTGTTAGGTAAATACTTCATTTGCCCTGTGACAACACCTTCAAAAATAAAAAAATAGTAAAGGTGCCTGAAAGGTCATAAAAACTGGAACACAAGCCAGTTTCAAGTTTCATTGCTTTGTAAAAATATGCAGTATCAGATGGCTGGACAAAAAGCGTTTCAGAATAATCACGTAGCGTGCCTAAGAGGAAAGATCTCAGCATGCCTTTGCTGCAAAAGAATTTACCCTGTTGAAGGCTGGCTGACTGCCTTCACAGAAGCATCAAATATGTGCCAAGAGCACGCACCGAGACGCACAGGCACTTTCCACTGAGGTGTGCCATGGAAGTGAAGTGGCAGAACCAGAAAACTTCCAAATCATTCCATGTACTGCATGAATTTGAGCCTGCAAGAATACAACTTCCTGAGCAGGATTTAGCCAAACCAGTCTGAAAATCCTTGATGTATAAATATATTTTTCCTTCTTCCAAATAAAATTTCCAGATTAAAAAAAGACCTGTTTTATAAAACCCTAGATAGCATTTCTATGCCTGGTGTGTTATTTATGGCAGCTCTTACCAAATTGTATGTCTATGCCTCTGAACAGAAAAATAAACAGAACCATCAAAAGAGGCAAAGAATCAGCAAGCTTTATATGTTTCTTGTCTGGAAGTGAACTATGCAACCAGAGGTTTCTTATCTGCCTTAATTCATATACAAAACAGTAAATCCTTCACAGAATCCCTAGAGGAAGTCCTTCTAAAAAATAACTACTTAATACCATACAGGTCAAAATTATAAGATGATTTACCTGTAGCAGAAGGAAGTATTTGTTATATAGCTCAGTGCTACAAAACTGGAAGATTTGTTTTCAAGACTACCGTTGATTACCACAATAAAACTTCCAGTATATTTTTCCTGAATAGAAGAGATAACTGTCTGCAGAATTAACAATCCCAAATTTAGTGGAACTAGCTGAGCAGAAGGAGACATATTAACTCTAGGGACTAATTTAAGATTACTTTAATTAAGACTGATTTGACTATTTTGGACAGGAGATACTAATCAAGAACCTGAACTACTCACAACGGGTAACACCTAGAACCCTCATCCTCTTACTACGCAGCAAATTCTACAAGATTATCCATGAGCACATACTCCACGTTGAAGTTCTATTCACAGAGTATGAAGAAACGCGACCCTACCACACAAGTGCAAAGGCCAGGCTATTTGAAGACAAAAACCTCCAATTGCTTAACAAATTTCTGCATGTGTTTGGTTTTAGTAGCTTTGGGCTGAAAACAGGTACAAAAGTAAAATACAACCATTACCTCCCAGTTCCACTCCTAGCTGACTGGCAATATATTAATTTTATATGCACTGCTGCTGAGTTTTTATATTAGGGTACAGTTGAGTGATTCTGTAGAGGTTTAATGATTTTTATGACAACATAAAAGTGCAATAACAATGCACAATGAGTTCTAATTAGTACTAATGAACTAAAAAAACTCAACAAGTTGAGGCTTTTTTCATAGCAAATTCAAGCTTAAATACTATTCAGACTCTTATAAATTAAAAGGATCTTCCAAACAGAGTAGAAACAAACTGCAGACGGGGTCAGTTCTGCAGAGCAGTTACTCTAAGAAGAAATGCGTTGATAGAAGTGACTGCGTCTGAACATTTCAGAACACAGTTAACTCTTGCCAAATCCCTATGTTCAAAAGATGTTGGAGAAATTTCCAAGCGCATTTACGAGAAAGAAATTCTTGATGGCCGGGATATGGAAAATCAAAAATAGTTGCACCACAGGAACAGAGAAGGAAACATCACACAATTTCCCCATCGCTGCACAGGTGCCAAACTCAATTCAAATCCTTTTTGTCTCTGAAAAGAACAGAGAATATGGCTGTTTTTTTCTGGTGCTAGTAAGCAAATCAGCTGACACCCCCATCCTGCAGTATTGGGGATGGAAGAGGAAGCTGCTGTTCATCTTAAACGGAGAAGGAAGATGCAGTCTGGTCGGATGGTGAGTGGGTGTTCTGCCAGAGCTGTACCTCCCTTCAAGCTTGTTTAGCCACCCAACCTCAGCTCCTGTCCCCAGCCTCTATCCATACTACACGTCAGCAGTGCAGAAGCTCGAGGGTGAGCAAGCCCCTCCAGAACACGTTACAGTTTGTGCACGTAATTCCCCTGCTGCAGGAGGCGTGTGGGTGGCAGGAGGAGGGGGCGGCAAGGAAACCGCGTCTGCGAGCCCTGAACACACAGTGTGATTTGAGACTTGAAGGATCCCAAGCAGTTGTTCACCAGATTTAGCCTGCTGAGGAACTCCGATATTCATGCTGCTACTTGTCACCGACAGGCGTGATTTCGGAGCGCAGCGGTAGGAAGCTGAACAGCGATACCTCCAGCGTTCAGCCACCAAGGACTCGTGCCACAGCAGCGTTTCTAGCAGACACCACCATCACACACGCCAACATAACACATCTCACAACATCAACAGTGGAAATTAATTTGCCGTTCAATTTACATACACAGAAACCCAACTACACAATCTGCAGCCAAAACAGCAGGGGGAAAGCCTGCTTTATCCCTTCAGCATTAATACACTTGCATAAAAATCTGGAAGCGGAGACCTCAGCACCCAACTAGAACAAGTTCCTACAAATTCTGAGCAACGGAGAAGACTGTTTGCCACTAGCTTTTCCTGACAGGGTAAGACACAGAACTGCACAGAGAGCCACAAATCAACCCAACTTCTTTTGTGAAACTTCCTAAAGCAGCATCCCCAGCGAGGTTCCTTTTCAAATAGCACCTATCATAAGAAACCAGGGCTGATCCCTGATACCTCCCATCCAGAATTTCCCTCAAGAAAATTTTTTCTATTCCAGCACAACACTTTTCTCACCAACCAAAGCAGGCAAAGGTTTTGGATTCCTCCAGCATACCTTGTTCTTGAAAAATAGTCTCCTAAAACCAATCTCACACTTCCATCACTGCCTAAAGAACTTCCTCCTCTAAGAATACACTCACATGAGACTTCTTAGGGAAAATTTAATCTCTCCACAGGTGCGGGTGATGTCTCAACATCACCTTTCCTAGGGATAGCTATTAAGTCTAATTGAGCTTATTGTACTCCCATGAAATCTTTCTCTAACACCACAAAGTGTATGCATCATGTGTCATACCAGTTGCTTCTTGCAGCTACAGTTCTCAGATATTTATGAACTATTCCTCATGATACTGCTCTGTGGAAGACAAATAGTCTAATTCCCAGTTGTTTCATACTAAAAAATTCAGACACTGAAGGGAACAAGAATTGTTCAAGGTTACACTGTATGTCAATAGCAGGGAATACAACTCCAGTGGCCTGATGTCCTAGTTCTATAAACCTTACAGTATGTGCTAAATAGCTCTTGCATACCAGACAACTAGACACAAAATAATTCTCACCTGCTCCGGCCACAAAGATTTTTTTCTGCTCAAATTAACTGTGAAATTTTAAATTGCTCTCTAAAGCTTTATTCAGAATTTAGTGAGTAACATTATTTTCCTCACAAGTTTCCCCCTTCCATTTTACCCAAAATTAATCCTTTCTACTTTATTGCTGAGTCACTGATAGTGACCCATCTACTACAAAACTTCTCTGCATTTCCCTTCATTTTCTCTTTTCCTAGCCCCAGCTACCTTATTCTTTCTGCTTAGGATCATGGATGTACACCCATGAAAATTCACATCTCTAATTCTACTGAAGAAGCAAATCGTGTATTCTGAAGATTAAAAGCAACAAGTACATTTTAGGTCTTCAAGGTTATGAATTTTTAAACTGTCACACTTTTACCCTTTCATTGATGAATACATAAAAAATGAGTAAGAAAAGCACTTCACTGGTAATGCCTGCAACGAAGGAGAGCAGCTAATAAAGATGGTGTCACTCAGCACAGAGCCAGTAACCAGAAGAATTCATCTTAAATTTAGTTTTACTTAAATTTAGTTTAATTCTAAAACTAACCTTCCTCAGTTTACATAGAAAGCTTCATTTTTCGATGCTGTCTTGGGCCATTTGGCTATGGTTTGTAGACAGTGGGCACAGGACGCAAAGTCACAACGTCACACAAGGAGCCTTCACGACCCTCCTGCAGCATCACTGTGCCCCGTTCCTACACAGCCCGTTGCACGCTGGGGAAACTCCTGCTGAGAGAAAGTACACCATCTCTACCATCTCTGAGAGACACTGCTTGGAGATTACACATCTGCCAATTGCAAATTAAATCAGGGCATCCTGAGGGGACACAAATAGTTTGCATCTGCTTTATCAATTCTCCTCTCCAACTCACAGAGTTAAGACCTCTCATTAGCCATTTAAGACGTTGCTTCTACCAGCTCTACATGTGTCTGTCTTTAGTGCAGAACCCCCATGCACAGCTCACTAGGATTTCTGTCTTCTCCAGGGTACTCTTCATAAGCAAGACCATTTTAACTCTGATCATTTAGCTATCATATTTTCTCAGCAATGACTTTGACATCTATATAAGGAGAGCATAGCAGAAACTGAAAGCCATTTTCAATGGCCTTTCAAATACACAGGCTTTTAAAAGCCTGAAAGATCGTTAGGATTCATCCCCAAATAGAAAAAAACAGAATCTGGGTGACAGGCATCTAGGCAGGAGAGAACTGGTTCTGCAATACCATCTCTGAGCTGAGCTGGGAAAGTTTCTTGTATACCCAGTATGTACAAGACTAACTGATCCAAAAAAATAATTACTCAAACCCAGCGTAAGGCAAAAAATCCCACACTCCCTCCTCGTCATTTCTGCTACTCTTATTTTTCCTTTTCCCTCAGTTGCTGTTATTCAGTCCTCCCCCCTTCCTATACTAGTCAACTTATGATTGACTTTTAAGAGTCCTTTTTCTGACAAAACACTGGCTCCCTCCCTGTATCTATTTACCCAAAATATTTCTTTTCCTCCTCGTGCTTTTACTTGTTAACTGTTTTCTTTTTCAGTAGCCTATCTTCCTAACCACATTTTAATTGTCTGTATAACATTGTAGGGCACTCTCTGAAGTGCAGTCTCTGAAAACACAATAGCACTCTCTGCGTGAAGAACGTCGCATAACACTGTATTTATCACCACTTACCTCTCAGTGAAACTGCCTCGTGCTTGTCCACAGTCACCACGCCAGTCATCATTTCACCACTGACTCAGCTGAGGAACAGTCCCAGAGAACGCAGCCCCAGAGAAGAACAGAGCAGAAGGCTGTATGACCAACACCCCTGACCACTTGAATCTCCTTGCCTTTTTCCCTGTTCTGTCTTTGTTGCAGCTTGGTGCCATAACAGTTTGTTGCCTGAGGAACCTGCTAACCATGGTTCTCAGCTGATACTGAGAGAGAAGAGCAGGCTGCAAAACATCTCAGCTGTTTAAGTTTTCTTCCTTAAAGGTTACAGTGCTCATTTCCCCAGAAAATGGCTGCATAAAATCAAGTAATCCTAAAGCCAATGTTTGTTTGAGACTATATATACACAAATAAACTGTACTTAAGTAAAATAATTTATTTAACTATATATTCTTTCTTGTTAAATAGGAGAAATCTTGTCATATTATTTACAGGGAAAATGGCAGTTGCTTCTATCTCACCATGATTCAGTTTATAACAATTATCTACTGGCTACACACAATTCCAATATTTTCCCCTTTTCATATGCTTCCCTGACCAGATTCTCCAAGTATTTCCCAGGAGAAACAAAAAACAGGGAAACACACAAGACTAGCAAGCCAAAGCTGCTTTCCAGCAGATGGTGAAAGAGGGAACAGAAAACACTTGGCAGCAATACAGGGCTTCCTTCTTAAAGTTCTACTATCTAGTTGAGATGCCTTTCCAGAACCATCCTGGTGGCAGTCTAAGGGGTCAGATTTCTCAGTGAAGTCCCCCTAAATTATGGAAAAATTCCTAAGATATGGGAAGAAGTTCAGGCCTTCTGCCCCTTGCACATTTACATAGAATCATTCGGGTGCAAACAGGAACCGTTAACACTGGAGGAATGGCGTCCCTCGAAAACACTTTCAAACCATCAAAGAGTGCAAATAGCACAACAAGAGCTAAAGGTCAATGTGAAAGGTCAAGAGTAAGAAAGTAATTCCCTTTTTTAGAAGTTTAGGACTCCAGTCATACAGCCAAATATCAGCCAAACATCCTGATGTTTGGTTTAGTTTTTTTTAAAGACGAGATCATTAATCTTTTGTTAAGATATAAAAGCAGTGAAGAGCCTAAGGATCAGTCAACAAAGACCTCAGCAATTAACAATATTTTAAATGAAGTCAAAACATCTGATGAACTGTCAAGACCGGAGAGGAACTGTAAAGACTGAGACCATTTCTAAACCAAGCAGTTTTACATCAAGAGGTGCAAGCAAACCTTCTAGAAGAGCAAGAGGAGAGTTCCTGTCTCTGACTGCGTCAAGTACTATAATCCAGTACTTTTTCCAAGCGGCCAGCAAATTGCTGATGTGCAGAGAGGCTGCATCTCACGCAGTAACCACTCCGCCTTGTTCTTAGCTGGTTTTGCAGATCTCCTAACAACCCAATCTCTTTGCTGAAAAGCCAGGACAATTTTACAGTTAGCTGAAGATAAGGAGAAGCACCCTCAAAACTGCTAATACGAGCAGAGCTGCCAATTGCCAGCTATTTCACCAGGAAAAAGCAGTGACAGAAAAACACTGCAGAGGAGGAGGAGGAGGAAGCAATGTGTTTAGGGAGGCAACATAACATGTGAAAGAGTAAATTGAAGGAGCAGATAGAAGGTATAAATGGACGACAACAAGTCTTTGAGAAAGAATCATTTTTCCAATAAATTGTTTGCAAGCTGCAGTGCAAGTGGCAGAAAGAGAGAGAGACTTCTCTCCCTACCTTAGCACAATCCATATCCCCGGGACTCGGAGATTTCTTTCTGCAAAGGGCTGTGCCACCTTGGTTTCTCTGGGTCAAAAGACTGAGGACGTACTGTAATACACACTCACAACCGCTCCGGTTTGCTGCTTGAGGAGAGCTGTTTTCCATTAACTCCAAGGAATCCAATCTGTATGTTTGAAGAAGCAAATGAACACACACAAACATCAAGAAATGAAACCATTAGCTTTCCCTTTGAAGTTTTCTACATATTAGCACCCTTCTCTTCGTCTCCTAGAAGTTTAACGATTGAGCTTGGGCAAAATGCCTTCGCTTTCCTTCTCAAGCGTTCCTTTCTCCTTCGTCCTTTGACTTACTGATAAATTTGTGTCCTACTCCTCTTTCACAAAAAAACTTAATGGTATTTGATCTATGAGAGAGGGTATCTTTTAAACACATTTATAGTTAAAGTACTGAGCAGTCATGAGTAGGTATCATCCTTTCAATGCTTAGAGTACTAAGCATTTACAGTGCAGAAAGTCTTTTACTCAACTATTTCAAAACATTTTGCAGGTATTAATGTAGTAAACCCAAATGACAGAGCTGTTGGCAAACCGAGGCACATGGATGAGCTGGTTTTCAAAAGTAGGAGTAAAATGAAGGACAAAACCCATGCATCTCCAGTCCACTCCACCCTGCATAACACACTGTGAAGCAGTTTGCACGAACAACGTAGAATACGATTTGACGTATTTATTTCAACAGAACAACTTGTCTCTGCGGACCAAAGACGTTAGCAGCGTCTTACCACTCTGCTACGGTTTGTCTTGATTCAGGGCATTAAATACTACGGAGTGTGGACTGTTAAAACAATCTTTATTAAAAGGTATCTTTCTAGGAGATAAAGAAAAAAAAAAGAAATGGAAAATGGTTGAAGTATTTAAAATAACAGTACATTTTACAACATGTTCCGTTATCCTGTTGATGGGATGTATTTGCACAGGGTACCCCCTCCTGTCTTCAAAAGGTGTCATTTGCCTATCATTTGATAGAGGGATATAAAAGATGATGAAAAGCATGCTTCCTAAGGAAACACAAAATTAGCTGGGATGGAGTGGAACTGTTAAAGTCTGAGCTTACTTCATTTTACTCAGTTACGGAGGGAAAAAAAATAGATTTAGAAAGCAGATTTTGTCTGCAGCAGTGATGCCTGTTTCCTTCTGCTGACACACCAGCACAGCCTAAAACTGGTTTTCAGGTAAGAAAGTCATAATACTGTTGCAAAAGGAAAAGCTACAAATGCCCAATAAAAGAGAGGGAAAGAACAGAAATGAGAGGGAAAAAGAAGACAGAGTAACATAATGATACAAAGGAGAGAAGGATCTATATTTCTTTAGCCAAATTAGGCCTCATTTCTAACATTCCTTCCCCGCCCCCCCCCAACCTCTCAGGATTTTATGATGTTCCCATTTACCAGTCACAAAAACAACGTATCCTTGGATAATATCAGTAAACTTTTAGTCTGGACTGATACAGCCAGTCTGTCATCTGTCTGTACCTGCCAACACTTACTATCGTATAGAGCTATGGCATTTTATGAGGCTTTGCAGTTTTCCAGTAATTGTGTTTCTAATTGTGCCAGGTCCCTGCAAGGTCCCCTTTATTACAACATGCATGTAAACGTCACACAAGAGAAAATATTTAAAATACCTAATTTCTTCTTCTCCCTCTGCTTTCAACATCCATCTTAAGGCTGTTTAACAAGAGCTGGATTCATTGATTTCTGTTCTGAGAGCACTAAGGAGGAATTGAGGACTTGGATGATATTCACACAAATAATTTACACTTGCAAGAGCTGCTATTTTATCTGTCATGGAACGTTTGCCAGGACAATTATGACTTCATAAGATGTTTTCAAGTCACCAGCTACAAATTATAAAAGATCATTTTCAATATTTAGTTCCCAGTGTTAAGATGTTTACACCAAAGGACAGACAAGGATGCAGGAGGATCCATCTACAAGCAGCCACAGACAAGGGGCTGGCCGGCTGTGGTAACCTCCTTTGCCACAGTTTCACGAGCTGTCAAACTCGATATTCTCTGTAAATCATAACCTACTGAAAAGCAGGATACTAGAATTACAAGTTATTACCATTACAACTTCTAAACCTAAGCATACAATGGATCTGTAAAGCTTGGGAAAAAAACCCAAAATTTTCAATGCTTGATATTAGTGATACAGAAAAATGTTTATTTTATAATTTCATAGAAGTCTTTTGGATTTAGATGAAGAACTACAGCACTCTATCACTGCACGAGAAGTAAAAATAAGTGATAGCTGACCATTGTACTTGTAGAGTTCAGTTAAGTGCAAAAATAAACTACATTCCAATACCTAAGACATCAAAGTAAAATTACAGAAAGCGCAATTGTTTTTTAAACTGCTGTCAGTTTCAATAGTTACCCTATAATTAAAAATTATACCATACAATAGTAATTATAGTAACTATAATTATTAATAGTTGTACTAACTTCTCAGACAACCTCAGAGACAGTATTTTCCTGTTCTCCCAGTAAGGGGACTATGTTAAATTTGTTTGACAAGCACTTTGAAGCTAAAATAACTAAAACTAGAGATACTCACTTATTGATAATACTATTTATATAATATTATGCGTATTAGTAAGAGCTGAGGGTATCCGGTCCAGACATAATCTGTATTTGGATATGGGCTGGAGCAATCACAGAGCCATTAGCTGCCGCAGTGAGGTTCAGGAAGACCAGTCAGCTTAGCTTCTGTTCCCAGAAAAGTACTGGAACAAATAATGAAACACACTATTTATAAGTTGTTACACAAACATAAAAAAAACTCAGTAACTGTCAACACAAGCCAGTTTTAATTTCTTTTTTGATAGGGGAAGATACCTAAAAGACAGGAACAACATGGTGAATACTGCATCTCATCTTTACAATACTTTCAACCACTCCTTCTTATAAATGAGTTTGGGAAACAGATTAGAAAAGAAACTGTGAAAAGACACATGCCAAACTGACTGGACCTCTTCAGTGAGTTACAGTAATTTATATCACAATTCATCAACTGAGGTTGTTCGTGTGTCTATCCTGGGTCTGGTACAACTTAATATTATCTCAAAAGATAAAAGTGATAGTATAGAGAAGATTATTATTTAGGCAAGTTAGAAACATACTGGACAATAGTGGTAAAATTGAAAGCGATGGTGGAAATGAGGTGCACCATCCACAGAGTTCAGTAGCAGCAAGCAGAAGCAGCACTGGTATCTTTTTAGCTGAAGAAGCACGTCCTGGTTTGAGAGCCACATCTTAAGGAATATGTGGACCATTTGGTATGAGTGCTGTGGAAAGCAATGAAGAAAACATAGCCTATGTGGAAAGAGTAAAATTTAAAAAAAAGTGTTTATTCATAGAAAAGGGGATTAAGTGGAAGCATAAACACAGCCTTTAAATAAAATCCTACCACAAAAAGTCATGATCCTAATTTTCTGTAATCATGGTGGCCAGGACAAGAAGGAACAAGCCTGGATTGCAATAAGGAATAACCAATATATAGTATTACTAGGCAAAATCTTCCTGACAGTGCGGATGGTGAAGCATTGAAAACGATCGCCTGGGAAGCATGGAGCCTCCAACAGCAGGATTGTCAAAAACCTGCTAAGAACAGCATAGCTGCAGGTCATGCTGCCTGGAGCAGCAGGGTATAGGAGATGACTCAGTGGCCCTTTCCTATTTGACGTTTCTAAGAAATCCCAGGACCGTGCTGAAACAAAGGAATCGATCCTAACAAGTCCTTCCTCTTGTTCTTCCATTCCCCGACCCCTCTCCCAGTTGTCCTTCCTCCACTCCTTCCAGTTACTGATATTGAAGAGAAAAAAACCCACACTCAGAAATCTGTGGCCATAAATTAGTAAGCAATCTGTGGAGGAGGCAGAGAGAAGGGGAACCAGGTACCACTGGCTTCATGTACATGACATTCAGAGGTCTGAGAAGAGAGATAAGGACAGAGAACAGGGAAGTGGGTGGGTGTTTGATTCCTACTCCCAGCCTGTTACAGAAGCTGGGAAGTGCCAGCAGAAGGAGAAGCTCGCCCTCAGACCCCTCTCTCCTGGATCACAGCCACGCTGGATGCTCTCTGCAGCTGTGCGGAGTGCTTAGGAGTAAATTTAGACTCATATCGCTTGCTTAAGCTAGTTATACACTCAAAAAGACAGTTTCTCTAAGCCTCTCATTCACCAGGTGTTGCCAAATCCTGAGCATTGTTCCAGCTACCGCCCTGCCTCTCAGCAGCTCCGCTGGTCAGGGAAGAAGGATTAAAATGGTAGATCTGTTGCATTTTCTGTAATCTGTGAACTATGTTTTTAAATCTATTCATTTGTTTCCCATCATTGTCATGCCAAGATCTCACCTGGGGCAGCTAAGGCAATTCCACAGGCTGAATGCTACCATTACCCCCTCTTCCTACTCATGTCACAGAAAGTCTGACTTGCTTTCAACAGGAGAAAAGCTACGCCAATAGCAGGTGCTTCCCAAAAATGTAGTTATAGAAAGGCTAAAAAATAGCAGCAGCTAACAGAAATTATACGGGGTGTGTAGCAACATACTTATACTAGAGAACTTTAATTCTTTATTCACTAATTGGCTGATTCAGTGATTCATCTTCACAACTGCGCATCTATGCACGGGGTTTCCGATTCTCCTGATTGCCCTTGGGAATGATGCAAGGACATGTTTAGGTCTGTACCTACCTCGAAGTGCCTGGGCTACATATTGTACAGTGTTCAGCATCACACTACGCTGGCTAACAGCGAGAGGTATCCTTCCCAGTGGCATTTCACAAACGGTCTCACAGACGCTCAAATACACCAGTTGTGCCACTGGACAGCAAGAATGGACACGCAAGGTATTCAGAGCTCCAAAATAACATGCCACAGCTTCAGGCTCTCAGGTGTTGCCCATCTGCACAGAAAGGAGGAAGCACAAAGAGGAACCTTTTCGGCTGTCAGTTTGCAGCTTGGAAGAGAGAGAACCAGCACTCCACGCTTTCATCTGCTTAGCTTCCCGCTGCAGGCCACAGGGTTGAAAAGCTTGCCACAAATCGAACTGTCTTGCAGGAAGGTTTGAGGGCTCCTTCCCTCCTTCAGCCCTTAAGATCATTGAAGTTATAACAAAAAGTATTACCCTCACAGACAGACACTTAAGCAGCCCCGCCTAGCTGAAGGGCAGATCCATTGAACCAACACTGTGTGCACTTAAAAGCCTACAGCGTTCAGTCATCTTCTGTCAGTCTGACATGACTTAGGACCAAATAATGCTTTGCTCCCCAAACTTTGGTGGTACACTGCAAAATCTGTGTCCAGTTTACTAAACAACAGTAAAATGTTTTCTCAATTTCATATACTTCATATATTACTTTTATAGAGGTGTTTGAAAACAGAAAGGTCAGGATCAGTTCCTTTTTCCCCTGCGCCATACCTCCAGAAGCACTTTCCTCTAGGAGATCATCATTTGCCAGTCTGCGGTCAGAGCTGGGTTGTAAGAAGACTGACAAACCCAAGACCTGCGCTTCCTCTTAGTCCTACACATGCAGACCCCAAATGACTAACAAGGCTGATAAAACCCTGTTGTTCCTAAGGGTTATTTGTCAAGTACTGTTGAAAAGCAAATAATAACCAACCCTGAATAAAACTTGGTCATAGCAAGCCAACAATGATCAGTCAGCAACATCAGGAGGGAGCAGTGAGATAAATAAAGAAGCTGCATCGCAGTTATGATTACAGCTGCATAATTCCTGGATATAACCTGCAAAGTTACAATCATAAGTAATTCCTGGATATATCCTGCAAAGCCATGGAAGTGGCTCAACCTGGAGTGCTTAGAAAAGGGTCATGGAAATTCAGACTGCTGGATTCTGCGACGCATATGTCTGAGGTCAGTATATTCAAATTTATCAAGAAGAGTGTGGCCAGCAGGACGAGGGAGGTTCTCGTTCCCCTCTACACTGCCCTGGTGAGGCCTCACCTGGAGTACTGTGTCCAGTTCTGGGCTCCCCAGTTCAAGAAAGATGAAGAGCTACTGGAGAGAGTCCAGCAGAGGACTACGAGGATGGTGAGGGGACTGGAGCATCTCCCCTACGAGGAGAGGTTGAGGGAACTGGGCTTGTTCAGCCTGAAGAAGAGAAGGCTGCGAGGGGACCTTATAAATGCCTAC
>Ga0065711_1028467_pt1 | contig 41043 bp, 16 predicted proteins | sample Hoacrofraction12_FD_59098 | JGI IMG/M metagenome (GOLD analysis project Ga0065711, IMG submission 59098) | Hoatzin crop microbial communities from Cojedes, Venezuela - Epithelial fraction 12 v2 (version 2) | ecosystem: Host-associated > Birds > Digestive system > Esophagus > Crop | place...
CCCCCCAAGAGTTTTCACGTGCTTTCAGACTCTCCTTTTGTTCTACTACAATAAAGTCTCCAAACAATTGCCAGGTCAAATGTGTTCCATCTTTCTTCTATTAGTGTAACAGCTGGTGCTTACCTCTTAAAATTCCTTTACTGTCAACTAATGCATGCCTTCCCTTTTAAAGAATTTCTAATGCAACTTTCAGTTCCAGTCCTTTACTGTTCTCTTGACCCTACTAAAGACTAGATGGGTCCACACCAGAGATCCAAACGTCCTCATGTGATGATCAGGTCTGGAAACAAGCATCAGTAGATTGCTTCCGCTGATGAGTGAAAAGAAAACATGAATCTGAGCAATAAAACAGATGCCTGCTGTTTCTTGCAGAAGTTTAGATCCTGACTCACATCTCACTTTTCCAGGAGAAGCGCCATATTGCTCAAAAAAACCCCGCCAAACAACCTTACAACATCCTACTGCCATACATGTTGATTTCTTCAGTATACTCCAGGTGCGTATACTTCAGTATACTCAAGTACTTGAACTCATGCCAACCTTTCAGTGGGCAAGTAATAGTACCTGATAACCTTTTTATGCCTTTTAAAAGACAAAGCCATTGTCACCTCCTGGTCAAAAGTGGTACTAAATTAAATGTTTTCCAAACAGCTTAAATTTGCTGAAAGGACTGATTGTTCAACATAGGTTGTACTTTTTAATGGGATGTCCAAGAAGGAAAGCAAGATAAAGGCAAACAAGACTGAAAATGAATAAATCTGTCAAACTGGGACAAAGAAGCTGCAAGTAATGGTTAAAAAAGTTCATAGAATCATAGAATGGTTTGGGTCGGAAAGGACCTTAAAGATCATCTAGTTCCAACCCCCCTGCCATGGGTGGGGACACCTCCATGAGACCAGGTTGCTCAAAGCCCCATCCGACCTGTCCTTGAGCACTTCCAGGGAAGGGGCAGTCACAGCTCCTCTGGGCAACCAGTTCCAGCACATCACCACTCCCAGAGTGAAGAATTTCTTTCTTACATCTAATCTAAATCTACCCTCTTTCAGCTTGAAGCCATTACCCCTTGTCCTATCACTCCAGGTCCTTGTCATAAGTCCCTCTCCGGCTTTCTTGTGGGCTCCCTTCAGTTACTGGAAGGCTGCTATAAGGTCTCCCCAAAGCCTTCTCTTCTCCAGGCTGAACAACTTCAACTCTCTCAGCCTTTCTTCACAGAAGAGGTGTCCCAGCCCTCTGATCATCTTTGCGGCCCTCCTCTGGACCCACTCCAACAGGTCCATGTCTTTCCTGTGCTAAGGACTCCAGAGCTGGATACAGGACTCCAGGTGGGGTCTCACCAGAGCGGAGCAGAGCAGCAGAATCACCTCCCTTGACCTGCTGGCCACGCTTCTCTTGATGCAGTTGGCTTTCTGGGCTGCAAGCACACCTTGCCAGGTCATGTTGAGCTTCTCTTATTCTTGACATTTAAGATGAATATGGGCTTAGGTAGAGCCTCCAAAATAGTAAAGGGCACGTCTCCAACGGTAACTTCTTTTTTAAACATTAGAACTGAAATCTCTTGCCACCCTTATAAAATTACAGAGCAAATTCAAGCTTAACAGGTGCCAAGCAGCCTAGGGGCAAGTTTCCTTACTGCTCTTCTGGGAAGTGGAGCACAGCACCCACAGTGCAGCAGGACAGAGAGCAAAGGAAGGTTTCAAACATCCCAATTCTAGGCCATTTTCTTCTATCTGCAACATGATTTAGATAACCCAAAACCTAAGTCAGAACTTCTCTGGACTCTGCCCTGTTGCGGGCCATAGTGCTGCTAGGAGTCAGCCAAGTACCAAATGGCATTGTGTACACCTGACACACTCCTCTTGCCTTCCTAAGGCCACAGATTAAAAAGGCTCTTCTGCAGGTTCTCCACAGAGTGTCTTTGCTCTGTCCAGGAGTAGGCTTTTGGTAGCCACTTTATATTATTTCAGTCTATTCACACTGCATAAAGGAACAAAATACCTCTCAGTTTATTTTTATGAGCTGCTTCAGAGTATATGCAGATGGGATAAAGACCCAGAGGATCCAAAGCCTTTATTGACCATGGGTTAATGCAAAACCCACTGAGACATGTGGAGTAGGAGAATTCACAGACTTTAGTGAGCTTTGGATCAGGCCTCACACACCCCTTTAATGATATTTTCTATTTCAAAGCATTACAGTTATTTCAGCAGATGCCCAGCATCTGTGGGCTTGATGGGGTGCTAATCCTGTTACAAGGTGATGATTGGAAGCCTATAGCTTATAGTTCCAGATGGCTTTAGGATTAGGAGACCACATATGCTCAAAGAGGGGAGAAGGAATGTTTGGAGAGCTGTCTGGGTGTGAGAGTTTCATAAGGTATTTGCAGGCTTTTGACAGTTTCCGGATAGCTAGGGACCACAAACCGTACGTACATTAAACAGTAGAAATTCACAGCACTCTTGAAAGTTTGGAAGGCTTTACCCAGCAATATGCAGACCTGTTAATATTCCCACCGTAATGTTCTGGAGATCCCAGCAACTCTTGGCATGGTACCCTTGGCAATCAGCCACTCAGCCTTCTTTGCTTCTAGGAAAGTATGGAGGCCGTGTGCTCATTTTCCCAGTCTTTCATCAGAGTGAAAGGTTCAGGCGACTCCACTTGTTCCGTGCTGGCACTGTAGACGTGGTTATCCATGGTGTCCACAGTAAGGATCTCACTAATTTCCTGGTCCTGCTTAACTATGATAAATTGATTATAATCCACACTGACTTCCAAAGATCCCACAACTTCATAGCTGAAAGATCACACAAAATATTCCTAAGGAAAGAAAGGAACAACTGTTTATAACTAATCCTGCATGTTATCGTGGAATCTCACAAGATTTGATAGCTGTCAAAGCTCCAGCTGCTGAAATTGGTGCAAGAATCTTAGCTTCACTTACAGTAAGTGCTAGACCCCAGGAGCAAGGGAAAGGTGTGAACTGAAGGACCAAAATTTATTCCAATTTTAGCAAATCAGAATGCAAACATTTATGAACAGTGACTATCAGTAGTGTAGATTACAGAAAGAAGCTTGTTTGTTCACACGTGCTCAATTTTTTGTAATGCTCAAACATACAAGTTAGCAAAGACAAAAATAAAACAAATACAATATTTGAGCAAGTTATCAGAGATAACTATATGTATCAGTTTCACACCTCTTTTGACTTACCTGTATCAGCAATATTTTGTAATTAGATGGCCACTCAATACATCCTTATCTGACAGGAAAAATAGCTACACCGGAAACATTGAAAAAGAGAGCCTGGAAAATATTTTCGATAAAGCATCAATAACTTAGCAGGCTTCAGTTCAAGCTTATTAGGATTAGACGTAAAGGCTTTGAAGCTGGGCATATGGAAGCAAGAACTGCTAGACTAAATGAGATTCATTTTCCACCATAGGTGTCCCTCACTGAAAGGGAAGCATTACTGCTGTCCTTTCACTGTGCTATTAGATATTACATATTGTCTACCAGCTGAACTGATACCAGTTTCTAAGCATGCCTCTGTAATGATTCTCCATTCCACAATTTTTGTTTACCTAGCTGCAGAAAAACCACGTTTGTTCTTGAATCAAAAAAAAAAAGCTCAACAAAGTAGTTTTAAATAGTATTTGAGTATTGTCTCCTGCATTGTTTTTAGAGATGTTGAAATATATAATATTTGGGAGAAATACTAGAAATACCTTCTTCTCTAGTAAGGGTGTTTAGTGTGTTACAGAATAATCACATGTATAATGTTACAATTGCCAAAACTACATGAGAGAACTGTATCTGACAACATTATCCTATGCATGTTGTAGAGGAGCTGATATGGGAACACCCATTCAAAAGATTTTTAAAGAGAAGGGAACAGTGAACTAGTGGCAGGTACTACTGACCTTTGAGCCTGTTAGTAAACAGCCTTAAAAAATATCTACCTGCTTGGAGTTCAGTTATATGTTTTGCTCTGCCTGTGTCAGGGTTGTCGGACTGATGCTTGCTTCATCTGGTGGGACTGCAGTTTTACAACCATAGGTCTCAGCCTTGCAACTAAACCCATTCGCTCAGACCACTGAACTTTTACGGAATACATTTAACTTTGAGAGACACTATGGAGTTATAAAGATATCTGTGTCACTGATCTTGTTGCAGAATCAGACCCAGAGGGACCAGATTTAAAGGAATAGCACACTTCATACTGCTGCATTGTGCCAAGAATCCCACTTAACATAAGACTTAAAATTTTGTAGCCTGTAAACCAGCTCTTCATTATTGATGCACTGTAAAACATCCCAAGTTCCATTTTTGATGATCAGAGCCTTTTCAAGCTTCCACTACTGCTCACTACTTACCTTGTTTCAAGACTGTTCGGGGCGCAGATTTTTCTGTTACCACCAATTTTTTCTCTTCTGTCATGCCAAGTCTCCAAACGCCCTTCAGATTCATCAATATTTTAAGTATCTAAGTACCTGTTAAAAGGAGTTTCTCACTTAGTTGCCACAGAAATTCATGGAAAGTCTCCTGGCAGTTTCAGTGGGAGTGAGATCAGACTCGTCTGCTGCATAAGAAACCATCAACCCAGGTAATATGTGGGCACAGTATCTAATTAGACTTCTAGAGGACTGGAAAGGGACAGACTTTTCTTCACACAATTTGATTACTGATTTTAACAGTAACAGGTCTGGCTGAATGGGGACTGTACCTGATTCTTCCAATCTGCTGAAAAGGCAACCACGCTTGACCCTTCTTCAGTTCCTTCTCACCCCATCTCCTGAGCCTGAAATCACCCTAGAAGTATATAGTTAAGAGGTACAAGGAGGTTGAAAGAGGATTTTTCACTCAGCTTTTGGTAATATCACCACAGCTGATTGCTGTTCCTCTGACCAGTTTCAATGGTGTCTTAGGATAGTACTGGAAGCACGAGTGATGTTAGCAGCAGCAAGCTTGTCAAAACTAACGAAAAATGCTTGCTAAGCTCAAGCCTAACAGGAAAACAGATTGGTGAAGCAATGAAAGTGCTTTCTCTCACCAGAGTGGTTCGAAAATCTCTGAATATATAGATTTTCATAGTACACTGTCATCTGTTCTTTACAGGAGGTATGCACTAGTAGTATGAGTCAGTGAAGGGGTATTGGTATTTAACCACAACACAGGAAAGTAGGCTAAATGCTTGATTCTCTCAGCGTAGTGTGGGAAACTTGGGGAAGAGCACATTGTTAGACACACTGTCTCCCAGACTCCAACTATCATGGTAGCCAGCATACACCTGAAGAAGATTACACTCATCCTTTAGGCAAAGCAACAACTGTCATCACAGGAAAACTGTATCTGCCTGCCTCAAGCAGCACGGTCCTGAAAGGAATGGCTTTGTCTGAGCATTCATGGCCAGGACAAATGCACAAAGGAAAAATCTGCCCTGTTTTTAAGGCATAAGTATGTAGCTGCAGACAAGTTTATAAAGTCTATATATACTATGTGGACAGATGGATGTATACATACATCACGGCAAGTCATACCACTGGGGTATTCAATATGGAGCATAGTAGGGCTCTGTAGCTTTGGTCTTTTCAAACTTTTGACTATTGCAAAAGCAAATTGATGATTATCCATTTACATTCCTCTAAGCCAGACAGCAAGAAAAAATCCTGTTCTGAAGGCATTTAGGTGTAGCAGAAGGTATTTCCTTTTAAAGGATCCCTCTAAATTTTGGGTCTATGGTAAAAGAACACTTCTCTAATAACTGCCATTTTCTAACATATCTTTATGTAAAAAAACAACACCTGTCAGCCTAGCTTTATCCATAATCACAATGAGAAGTTACCATACCTGTCAATGGTGTTTGATAGTGAAGTGCTGTTCATACAATTTGCAGTATTTGTTTACACCCATACATTTTATGTTCATGTACATAGAGCTTAAGAACTCTAGGAGGTTTGCCAGGTACAGTGCAGAATTATAGTCCTGGGAAAATCTCTAATCTTTGGCAGCATAGGTTATGTTCTTGTAAACATCTGACTGAACAAAGCCTTTGTTATGCTGGTACAGCCTCTGAAGCAATAAGGTTCTGTAAACAGCTGATACAAAGCATCCCTGAGATGTTCTCAGACAGAACAAATGTCACTGTTTCATAATGAAAGAGTTGGTCTGAATCTTTCTCAGTAGACCAATAATTTCAAACATTCAGATGACTCTGAAAATACAAGTTTTGCAAACTTTAATTTCCCATAAGTACAACTAATTTGCACATACACCTGGAAAACAAAATCCAATTGCCGCATGCAAGTCACAGGAAGTACTGAGAGCTATACCAAAGTCTTGCAAAGAGTGACTGAATATACAATGTATTTTCCAGATCTGTGTGGTTTCACAAGCCAGCGAGAGACAAGCATGAAGCCTAGCTATCAGTTAAACTCCTTTAAATTCTGAAAGCAGAACTTAGTGCCAGGATACAGAGACTTCAGTAGCAGAGGCAGTATATTTGAACAAAATACAGAACTTCAAGATGGAGGTTAATTTTGCAAAACACTTCTGGCAGGGACCTTCATTTGTGTTTTGCAACAGCACCTAGTACAGAAAAATCACATGCCTAACTGGAGGTTTCTAGTCACTATAACATTACATAGATTACAATAGGATGGAATGTAATAGCATTCTTTAACAGACAGTACTTAAACTGAAAATGCAGATCTTACTATATACGCTGTCATAATTTATAAAGCAGTTTATGATCTACTGAGTAAATACAATCCCATATTTCTACACACAAATTCAGATGATCTGGGACTAGTCTCCTGGGAAAGTAATTCCCATGAATCAAAGGTAGTGGCTACAGAGTATAAGTGACTTCAGTAGGAGTTGGATGTATAACTATTCCCACAGTTTTCAAATCAGCCTCTTCATAAGTATGTCTTATTTCAACCTTCTACTTTGATTCAAACAAAGCAAAAGCCATAACTCGCATGAATAAACAAGAAAGAGATATTTCACTCAACTACTAGGCACTTCCAGGCCCATTCAGCACAAAATTCTGCTCTGAGTTTGTTACAGCATTTGGTTTGTCAAAACCACCTTCTTTGCACTAACATACAGGCCACACGTTCCATTTTTTTCAGATAAGCAGAATTGAATCAGTCTTCCAGAGCAAATAGTCATTATTATGAACTTAAAATTTCCTTCCCACAAATATTCTCTTTCTCCTTTCAGTGACCATTGTAGTCAATACATATAATTCTACTTACAACGTCAGTGAGGGAAATTTAATGAGTATACTACTTTATTACCTCAACAGGAAACTCAGATAGAGCTGGAGTTAATTTCCTAGCTGTGAAAGTCTAGTCTAGTAACTTTCTTTGCCAGCTATGAGAACATGAGCTTCATAAAATCAGACATACAAGAGTTGTTACTCAAAAGTTAACTTTAACAACAGTTACCACAACACAAGATCCATGAAAATAGGGGCTTTTTCATTTCTGAATGTGACATGGAGAAATGCATGTGAGGACAGAATTTTACAGTTTGAACTTCAAAGAAAGCAACGCCTTTATCCAACACACATTTCAAACCTGTATTTGTCTTCCTTGTTAAACATATACAGTTACTTTCTTCAAATCATAAAACTTATTTTTGTGTAAAATAGCCTAATTTCACCAATAATGTTTCTCTAAAATGTCACTTCAGAAGTTTACCAGTTCCTCCATGAAGCCAGCTGTCGAACTTCTGATATCCCATAAATCAGAGTTACAATCACCTTTTCTCTTTTTCATTGCAGTAAACAAAGTACCAATATCTTGACAACAGAAAGATTGTTACAAAGAAGTTTCATATAGCCCGTAAGTATAAACAAATGTTGTGGGTAAAGTCTACATGGTATGGATTTACTCAATGGCTCTGACACATTTTACAACAAAACAAGCTTAAAAAAAAAGTAGTTTGGGATAGCTTCATACTACACCAAACTAATGGGATTTTAAAATATCAAACCATGACAGTTACATCTGCAGACAGATGATTAAATCTCACCTGTTTTATATAACAGCTCAGGTGTCCAGAGTGCTACTGGGGACCGGGCAGAAGAGTAGGTTCTCATAATAAATCCTATTTCACTACCTATCATGGTTTCTAAACTATATTGGTCCATGAATATATACCAGGAAAAAAAGCTTTCCAATTTGGATTTGAGGAGTAATTTCATAGTTGCTCTGAAATTTTAAAGAAAACTCTAAATAAATACTTGGCATCAAATATCTTGCTCCAGAAGTACAGCTTTTTTTCACCATTTGTGTATTATCTTAATTTTGGTTATTTTTCTTCTTTCCCCAGACAAATTGACTGCTGCTTTCCGGCCAGTATACATTCCTCCAAGGTTGGATCAATATATTGTGTTAGACAACCTCATAATATTTGCTGGTTTCCTAAACTATTTATCACTGCACAGTACAAAACTGAGATTTTCCTAAATTGCTAGACACTGTCAACAGTGATCAAGAGTTATTGATATTTGTAGGTAAAGTCAATGATTTACATGGAGACAGATCACTCTCAGACCACTTTGTAACAGTTGGAGATAATATCCGTAACTATTTCTATTAGAATTCACTTTAGTCTGGGCAGGAGTCTCAGCTGAGAATATCCAGATCTGAATATGTCTTGCTCCTAAAACTCTTACATATAAACAAGACATTTAATAAGAAAACGCTGCAAGAAGTGCTTTGAAACACATTGGCAGAATGGTTTGGGAGCATCTGGAAGACTGTACGCTACTTATCTATTACCTTTCAGAAATACAAAATGCACCAAAAGAACAGGAGGTGCAAAACAAAAGAGTACTAATGAAAAGGCTGTGACAGATTATACACAGGCTGTATGCTTAATAGACACATAAACTAACAGTGTTAATTCATACAAATGAACTAACAGTGAGCTGGAGCTGCTACACATGCTCCCATCCAGCACCTGTTTTGAACCAAAAATATCGTGATGGATTTCACATTTCGGGTCTGGCTCCTACACAGGCCAGTAATTCTAATGGGATGGACTTCTACAACGTACAGAAAGTAAACTGGAGCAGCAGGTTATTCCGCAGAGTAAAGATGTAGTCACTGATGTAGTTACAAACACTGTTAGACACCCAATGCAACAGATAATACGATGAAAGAAAATCCTTCTCAATGTATGATGCGGCTATGGAGAAACTCACTTCATCACCAAAGAAAAGCCTTTCCTGAGGGACTGATTTTGGCTGCCAATCAGTTTAAACAAAAAGATTAGTTGTATTGATCTGGCAGGTATACTCCTGAACAGCACCAGAGACTCGTACTAGAGCACGTAGACTCAGAAATCACAGCTGGAAAAAGTCCTCTTGAATGGTATTATATTTAATGGTCAAAAAGGCAGCTGTGAATTTTAGTGCTGAATTTTATGGTACAGAAGACAAAGTATTCTGTACTACCTTCATTATAAAACCAAGAACACTGTGACAAGAGCAAATTATATCAACCTAACAGGAAAAGCAGAGACAATAGCATGATATTTTAACACAGTTCCACGTACATGCTTCAGTTCTGATGGTTCAGACTCCACAAATAATCACTCCCTTTTTCATTTGAAACTCTTACCAGCTGTTAGCAATGGTAGTGGATTGTGCAGTGTGGATTTCTGATTGTCCACAGTTAGCTTTGCTGAAATTTCTGGTTTTATCAGATTTCATCCTCTCTGAAATCAATTAAGCAAGCGCTCACATCTGTACAAGGAGACTTTACACAGGCCTAAACATTGCTCATTTGACCACAGACGTCAGAATTTGTATTCCTTGAGTCTGGATACTGTAAGAGGTAGAAGTAGGTTGCTCTCAGGGGTGAGTGTCAGAGAAAAATGGCACTGAGCGACAAAAAGAACTGAAGTCATTCACAAGTGGGTAAGGAGGGATGGAAAGAACGAGTTGTGAGACTAAAGCAAAAAGCTGAAATAAAGCTAGAAAAATTTGAATTCAAGACCTGGCGTCCTTAAAAAAAAAGAGGACATTTTCCCAGTTGGGACAGTAATATTGGTGATCTTCGTGAACCGCTCTGAGATGAGTAGATAAACAACAGTATATACAGCTAACTATTGTGAACAAGTAATTATAGTTGTTACTGCTGCATGACAGCTGGCATTTTTAGTACCCAACATCAGATGCAATTTTAACTATCATCTGACCTGTACAATAACCTGCAAAATAATTACTGAGCTACATTTCAGGAATCACAGAATCACAGAATCACAGAATGGTAGGGGTTGGAAGGGACCTCTGTGGATCATCTAGTCCAACCCCCCTGCCGAAGCAGGGTCTCCTACAGCAGGCTGCACAGGAACTTGTCCAGGCGAGTCTTGAATATCTCCAGAGAAGGAGACTCCACCACCTCCCTGGGCAGCTTGTTCCAGGGCTCCGTCACCCTTGGAGTGAAGAAGTTCTTCCTCATATTCAGACGGAACTTCCTGTGCTTCAGTTTGTGCCCATTGCCCCTTGTCCTGTCGCTAGGAATGAGTCAGGTTCCTAAATACAGGTCTTTACTTGCTTTTCTCAGCAAGTGAGACAGCCTCCCTACAACATTCTTCAGCTCCTGTATCAAAATCCATTTTCTTCATATGGCCGGAGATTTCACCTCTTCTCTCTTATACTGTAGTATCAGGGGTGCTTATATTTCTTATGCCTCTATTTCCATCCTGTCTTTCTACCATAAGCAGGTCAACTTTTTAAGGATCTAAAGGGTTTCAAAGCATTTTACAGACTTAAAGAGAGAAAGATGTGTAGAATTTGTATGAACATCAGTTCTCTGAAGACCAAGCTTTGCAAAGGTTTCTGGGCAACTAATTCCACTTCAGTGTCTAAAGACCTCAGTGCTCACAGCCAACATTATCTGTATCTATTCTACAAATATCACGCTGGTGTTAAATTTGTTTTTACCAAACCTTGAAATAATAGGTTATGGCAAAGAAGAATCAAAGATCTTTATAAAATTGGTAGCTATCCACTTTTTTAAAGCCTGCTGCCTCTGCTCATAAGCTGTTTGCCAGTAAAAATACTACCCTTTAAGAAATAGGGTGAGTGCCGTAGGAAATGTTAGGTAATCACAAAGTTAGCAATTTCTAGGATTGAAAGGTAAATAATTCCCCTACATTGGAATAGACCATGATATTTTCAATTGCTATAAGCAAAAAGAAACTCAGTTTGATATACCACATAAAAATTGGCACTTCCAGAATCACACAATAGCATATAAGAAAACCCAAACTTGACCAACACATACCAATTAAGAAATCTTCCATAAACACAAAGCCTCACATGCAATAATTACCGGGATGAAAGGTGTGACTTTCATATACTGCATTAGGCAAAGTAATTTTGATTAATTCTTCCAATTTTCAAACAAAGATATTTTATTTAACACTTCAATCTCAGCTGAGACTGTAGGTCAAAAGAAAATGATACCATTGTATTTCTTCTGAAAATGTTCTTTGAAAACATTTTGCAGAAATGCAAAACTTACAATTTTTCACATGGTATTTATGGTATTTTCTCCCTTTCGCTCCACTCATCCGTCTTCCTTTTTTAAGGGAAAAGTTGAAAAAAGAAAAAGCCCAAAACAGAAATCAGTTGTGAAGGAGAAGATGAAATTCTCATGTTCTTTCAGTGTTTTTTTTTTCCTTGAAAAAAAAATTGAAAACTAGATTTCCTCTCTCCAATTTCTTACACACTCTTCAAACCATTTTTGAAAGCCTGCTTAGAAGCATGAAAAGTTTGGTTTAATATGTTTCAATATGTCTGATGGGGGAAAAATCTACAGTTACAATTACTTGTGATTATATCATAAGCTTCAATTTCTCATATGTTTTAGACCTACTACATAAACAACTTCTTTACCTACCTAAAATTCTAATGTGCCATTTTATGTTGCAATAAGAGGAACTGCTCCTGCTAAATCGATGTTTGAGCAGCTTGAAAATTTATGACGTGTGTTTCATCATGGCTTTTAGCTCATCACATTCAAACCATAATTGAAAAAAAACATTTTCAGTAACACCAGAAATTATTAGAAAAGGGCCTGACTGACAGCTCTAGTGACCCATATTCTTTATTATTCACAGGAGAGGAGTTTGTATAAACACCTGGAAGAGTTTGTCTAGTATTAGGAAACAGCTCTGACTAATAACTTGGCACTAGCTCACCCTATGGATGTTCTTATTTCACAGTAAACCTGCCTTCACATGGTTTAATTTAATCTATGTCCAAAACTAGCATGAGCTAAAATGTTAGAAAGACAAGCATCTATGTGAAAGTTATTGCAGAATAATGATTCTGACCCGAGACCATACCTTGATTTATTTTTAAAATTATTTCCTCCAAAGACAAGCCCTAATATGAGATCCATCCCTACATTTTCCAACTGAGACCCAGCCAAGCCAGCTGCAGAACCAAAAAAGGAATTCAGCCTCTAAAGCTCCTTAGGTGCCTCTGCTAAAAATGCCAGCAGTTGACATGATTCTCTTCCCCCTCTCTCCCCAGATTCTGATAGGTTGCACATCCCTACATCATCTCTCCTGCTGATTTCAAAGGACTACCTGTAGCCCACAGTGATTCCAAGGTAAGATATAAAGAGCAGCCTATCTGCATTTAAAACCTAGGCAGGGTAAAAAGGGTCCCTATTTCACCCAAACCTTGCTGTTGGGAGGTGGGAAATGGGCAAAACCCTTACCATGCTTCATGGCATGCATCAGCCTGCAAGACACGAACCCATGAAAATATCTCTTCCAGACAAATCACTCCATTGAAACCACAGTTTTTTCACTGCAATGCATAGGGTTGCTGTGGCAAGGTTACAATCGAGGAGGCGCCTTACACTGCAGGCCTTGCAATAGCATAAATCTCTTCAATCCTAATCAGAAGCAAAGGGAATTCAGGGCAGGAATTTTATAATAGAGACTAGTGGGACCACAGTATTTTTGAGTACATCTATATGGGTGTGTGGGAAAGGCTGCTATTTTAAAAAGAAAGTCTTCCAGATAATTCACCATTCTTGGCAATTTTTATTGTAACTACTTGCACTTAAGAAATACCTTTGATAAAATGCCTCATCATCCGTGTACTAGAACATCTCTTTTCCTGGCAACATTTTAGAAAAAAACAAACTTAACAAAACCATAACCTAAATAAAAACCCCAAACAAATCACCTCTGATAACTTGGGTGAGATGGCATGTTCTCTTAAATAATTCTCTTTTAATATATCAATCTAATGAATAGGCACAAAGATTTGGCATATTTATTTTCTCCTTTTTAAGTCACATTGACCACAAGGCACCAATGTGTTCAGCTGTAATTAGAAGAAATGCTGTAGTCCAATATCCATGACATCTCCTAGAACCACAGGAAACTCATCTGTTCACTGCTTCACAAATTGCCAGAACATTTCACAACATAAGATCAACAAGCAGCACAGAAAAAGTTCATCCAAGAAAATGTCCTTGGTGTGTCTTTGATGCTATTTGCAGGGTACTATTTATTCTTGGACTATTGGAACATTTTTTACAATAGAAATAACATTTTAACTTCTAAATGTACATACACAGTTATTCTACATATAAAGTTTAAAAAATAAAACCTCAATCAAAGACGAAGAGAGAACGATGTCTCTGAAAGTGCATTATGGTTCTTTTTGTAAGTTTAAAATAGTATCTTGCTAACATTTAAACTAGTCGTATAGCCTCACACTACCTTAAAATGAACCCTACCTAGTGAAAATTCAGGTCATAGCAGCTCATGAGCCAAACTCACTATTCCAAATATTCTTTAAGGCAAGTAGCTTTGATACCTTATTCACAACAGTTCATTAGTCTTTACTGTGTTATGTTGCAAAGTTTTACAACTGCAATAATAGTAACAACAGTAAAACCCAATAAAACTATGATTAAGAAAATAGTGACCTAGGATGCAATCAAAACCATTGTGAAGAGATGCAATGTAACAACAAAGCCTGACCAGGGTATTCAAAATCACTATTTGAACTTATTACTTGTTTTCTCATGTATCTCTGATGTATTAAAGACTAATTCTCTTTTCCCTTCTTCATTTCCCAAGTACAAGAATGTATTGATAAATCATATTCATATATGAAACGTGTGTTTATTATCATGTTTAATCACAGGAATAGCTCTCCTGCAATACGAACATGGTTTTGCTCTATCAAAACCAACAATGTATTCAAGACTCATGGACTGCAATGCTGGGAAACATGGAAACTCTAGTTTGTATATTAGGCCTCAGACTTGTGGGATGAAACTCTTGTATTAAGTCCAGTACTTCTGACTGCAAATATCACCAAGAACTACATCCCATGGATATTTACAGCCTTCCAATGAAAGAACCTTCACTACTCATTTAGTATTTAAATAGCCTTTGCATTTTTGCTCTAAGCATATGCACTTTACATACAATTTAAGAGGGTTTTTTGCCTCTCTACAATTTTGTGATAACTTTGCCTGCTAAGTTCAAGAGCCTGTCATTATCCTCCCACCACACCAGCACTCATACAAAGAATACGTCATTTCTTTTTCACAAGCGACAAGTATCTTAATTCTTTCATTGTAAAGCAAAGTATGAATCATCATTGTGATCTTCTCTTCTCCCTTCTTTTTACTCCAGTGACTTGTCCAGGCAGTGCTACCTTGCATGTAATAGGAATATCTTAGAGAAAGCACAACATACCTTAACTTTCCAGTTCTGGAGATATTTTTTGTCAGCAAAGCCTACTGTTTCCCTCAGTCTACCCACTCAGAGTGTTGCTACAGCTAAATATATGAATTTGTGATTTCAGTATTCAAATTCAACTGAGAGAAACGTATTAGTGCTAGTTAGCAGCAGATGTTCAAACCACAAATGTACATAATTCACCTTCAATATCCTTAACTCTGAACAGAATTCAGGGACATCAGGGGTTTTGCTTCACTGTTGAGCTTGGATGTCATGTTTAGATTTATAACATCATCTGCTAATTAGTCGGTCCAAGGGATACACCATTCTCCACTAATATTTTCCCATTTTCTTCCTCCATACTCAATAAAGAAAAACAAAGAAAAACTCAGAAAAGCTACCCACTCAGTCTTGTAGGTAATTTTCACTGGCTGCACAAAGATAAGAACTCATGCAAATTTTCCTCCATTGATCATCTCACTCTTCTTTAATTTTTTGACCAGCAGTTAATTGTTAATGTTGACATTTAAACCAGATATTTACATTTACTCCAGAAGAGATGATTTGTTCACTTCCAGACCAACTGATTCACGCTACCTTCAACTGCAGGCAGATGTGAGAGCTTCTGTTATTTTTTTCAAAATTTTCCACCAATCTAAATTACTAACCACTTTCAATCAGGGAGGAAAGAAAAAAGAGGAAAAGAGAAAAGGAGAATCTAGAAGGCTAAATGGCAATTGAAATAAGAAATCTGATCCCACTAATTGCAAATGCTTTTCATTTTCAAATGAAAATCTCAGATGCCACTCATATCTGTTTAACTTCCTTTCTTCACCTAAATAGACTTGCACACAATAGAGAACTGTGACGTGGCCTGCCATATCCATCACCCTCAGGACTGTGTCAGGAACACATCCTGAGTTCCTCTCTTTCCAGTTCTGGGAAAATTCCCACTAGAATTTAGATTCTGCATCCCCAGTTCAAGTTTCACTCATCTGTTTCCAACACAATTGTACACTCAACAAGCTTCTGTTTGCTTCTGGGCAGTCTGTTTCCTCTGAATCTGAAGTCATAATGTCAGGTTTATGACATCATACTAATTTCCACAGCAACAGCATGCCATGGCAAAAACACGGGCTTATAAATTTCACTGAAGGAACAAACAGAAGAGAAGAACATGGCCAGGGGAAGAAGGAGATGTCTATTTTGAAAACAACCCATGTGAAAAGCCTACATCTTAACTCACATTTTAAGAATCTTGGAGTTCAGATTTGAATTGCAAGGCTTAGTGCCATGCCTAAAGTAGCAAAGAGAGAACAGAAGTACCAGAAAAAAAAAAAAAAATTGCTTTAGATCAACACTACATCTGTGTCATCACTCCACTGTGAAAAATTTTCCTTGAAGTCAAGTAACTGGCATGCATAATCCCCTGAAGATACATCATCAGCAACACAAAAACAACCTGTATTTGCTTCTTACCAGCCACAGCCAACAGATTTTAATTTATTTATTTTTAAAATCATCAGCAGATGTTCCAAGGCAGGGGAGAATAGTCCACCCATTATAAGTACATTCAGTCAACTCTAACAGCCTCCCTGGTCAGCTCCTTCTCCTGAAGTCTAAGACAGCAGAGCATAAATGCACTCTGGGAAACTTTCCATATTCCTAAAACAGTGAGTCATTCAACAGTTGTTTTAAACAGGATCTAAAAGGGTGCCACCAGCAACACTAAGGTCATCTCCGAGTGCACACTAATGAACCACACAGAAAAAAGCAGAGAGGTTTGCAACAGATTGTTTAATATTTCTTGACATCTCGGTACTTATATGTCTCTCACAACTCTAATATGAATGTCTCAAAATCATTAATGGATTTTACTCTCACATCACCCCTGAAATACGGAGTTACCTACTTTTTGCAAATGGAGAAACTGAACTAAGAAGTAGGTAAAAAAAACTTCTTTAAAGCTACAGAAAGAATATGATGAATTAAAATGTGATTACAGATCTCTCAAATCTTGTGTTTTGAAACTTTATGAAAACATGATAAAAGGATAGATATTAATGTTTGTCTGAAAATATCCAGCTTCCAGAAGGAAAACAAAATTGCAGTCTGGCTATATCTTTATAATTATGCACATTCTATGTATATTGATGGCCTTTTTTATATATAAAGCTCCCTATATCAGTGAAAATTATTCTGTGCCTAACCCAGGAGAAGGTAACCATGACTCTGTTGTATTGCAGAGCATGCCAGATATCTATGTGGTTGGCCACTGATCATCCATGTAACAAGATCACAATAAGTCCCAGTCGTGTTAGGTTTCAGGTCATGCTTTCCAAATCTTTATATTACACAAAGAAAGATACAGACTTTGGCCAGTGAACTTGCACTCAAAGAAAAGTGTAGAAGGTTTAGTGTCAGTCCTGCCTTCAGGCTATGGAATACATTCACTATCTTCTGAACCCCTGTGCAGCCTCAGCACAGCCTCAAAGTTTAGCTTCCTGTTTCTGGTGTAACACAGTCTCCCACATTTTTAAAATCACTGTCACATTTTGTTTGAAAACTTTTAGCAAAACAAGAAAAAAAAAGAAGAAAAACATCAGAAAAAGTAACAGTATCTGTCTTTTTCATCATGTGTGATTTATTCCTTTGTTGAGACCCATGATCTTCTGTAAAAATCAAACCAAAAACTATACATTTACACTAAGGAGAGTCCCGGAATTTGAATACTAAATGGTATCAGCCAAATAAATATCACCTCATGGAGCTTTCACAGACTACATGCTGGGCATGGCATGACAAGGTCAGTAATGTTGGGGAGACAACAAGAATCTTTGATTCTCTTCACCTACCTATTGCTAGCCAGATGTGGTCCTCTGGTTTCGTGTTCATCTTGGCCAGCTAAACCATCTAAAAACCAGACCCCCAGAGCTCTTTTATCATTCCTGGGTTGGGGAGTGGGGGGAAGTAAGGATATTTAAGGAGCAATTCTTGAGAATAAACTTAATTTAAACTTGGAAATTCAAAGCAATTCAGTCTCATTTCATTTTTAGCTTTAGTAAGCTTGGATACTTCTCTGAGCTTCACGACTTTACTAGAAAATTGTTGCTTTTGTGCTTTGATGAGTACAAGAACAGGCTGTTCACAGAGGATTGCCCATTCAGTTTTTGTTGCCTACGTGTTTTTTTCAAAAAACAAACAGCTGATTTCAGCATGCGGAGATGCGGGTGCGCGCGCGTACGGTTCATCCCTCACCCAGCAGCTGAAGGTGGTCAGTGGCTTGGACTGAAATCACCCATGAAAGACTGATGGGCGCTGCGGTGGAGCAAGGCACGCCCCGGGGTGCCCCCTCATGGCCCTGTCAGCTACAGGTCTTCCCAGGCCACAGTGCGGAGGGGGGAACAAAAAAAGGTAATTCACTTCAACTACAAGCAAAATACAAGATCTTGTCAACCTCATGTCCTAAAGGTCTTTAAAAATAGATCTCAGAAAATGCTTTCTTTATCTCATTCGCCAGAGCTTACCAAAGATTACGGTGAACTATGTTACGGGACCAGAGTCATTCCCTCCGGAGCTAAATGCAAAACTCTACTTGATAGCAGGCTTGAAGTCTCACAGTTTCCCCGTATTACAATGCATATGTACTATAAACAAAATTAGCTTAAAGAAAGGTAGGATCTTATACATGCACTAACCGAGTACACTCATGTGCCACCAGCAGAACAGTGATAAGAACAGGTAGGCTACAAGGATGCAATGTTCCTACACTCACATTGCAAAAATGTCTTAGCATAAAACCTAAAGCTAGACAGGCTAGATCCTGGAGATCATGCCTGTGATTCCCTCTTGGAATCAAAAGACACATTCCAGCCATTCTGCACCGAGGAGCTGGAGAGGAAACGGAACTTTCCAAAAGGATAAATGAGAACATGGTAACTATTAGTGACAACCACAAAACACAGAACTTTAAGCTCAGTATTTCAAGAGATGGGATCAGAACACTTCCATCTCAACCATACTATTATTTCACAAGAACCCAGTATCTTAACTCACACATGATCCAAGGCCTTTGTGTCTATGTGTCCGTAGGAGCACTTGTGAAGTCACACAATTGCTTCACTCACCAAAGCAAATCAAACGAATTAGAGCAGAAAAGCCCTCCTGAACAAGCTGGAAGCTCAACAAGAGTATATGGTTTGTAAATCCTATGCTAGCTTTCTGCTATTTTTTGGAGAACATAATGCTTTAATTTGACTTAATTACTTCCTCAGAAAATCACTTGCACTGAACCAAACACGAAGAATGGGAACAGGGTTTGCATGGCCAGCAAACCTCAAGTGGCTAACATCACATGCCATACTGCTGCAAAGGGCGCTCTCTGACAAAACCTCATTACTCCCATTTTCAGGGCATGTGGGAAGCAACTTGACCCTAGCTTGTTCACAAAAAGTAGATCTGGTTTATACATCTATCCACATCTATGACAGATTCATGTAATCGTGTAAATAGATTGGGAATGACGTCTCCCTGCCTTAGAATCTCTCTCATCATAACATCACTCAATTAAAAACTGTCTAATATCAAACTGTCACATCATTTTTGGTGGTGATTTGTCTGTACGATTTCTGCTGTGAAGTCATAAGGAGGGTGAAAAAACAGAACTGGCCTTCTTCGGAGTTCTAGTGGCATTGAGGATGCTGAAGAACTACTGCATGGCTGATTTTGCCACCAGGTCTTCTCAGATACCCTAAGATGACCCCCAGCTATCGATTACCCCTTTTCACACTTTAAGTAATTGTGTAGCCAACTATGCATGCCTATGTAACGCACAGTTTTTCAGCCTTTCCAACCCTATCTTGCTTGTTAATCAAATACACAAAAGCCATAGGATGATTCCCATCACCAAAGCAGGAGCAATGTCTGCTTTAGTGGAACCTGTAGGCTGTTCTCCCTTTACACTCTAGTGATCATATTTTCACTTTTCTCTTTGTAACCACAGAAAAGTAACTGTGCAATCCTTCTACCCTTCCTTTAAAAATCTTCCCATGATTTTGCTGGCATCAAAGATCTGTGGGACCAAGAGTCTACACCTCTGTCTTAAATTAGCTTAGTGCTTAAAAAAAGAAAAATTGCATTCTCAACAGATATAAGTAACATCTTGACCCAGTGAAATTATGTTTGACAATAGAAAATCATACAATTAGGATTAGGTCTGTATGCGGTTTGGTGCAAGAGAGGTCTCTGGAGAACAAACTTTGATTTTCTGTTTGACACATCCTTGAGGGGAATGACTACATTAAATAGACTCTGCTGAGGGTTTCTGGCAGACAGGAAAGCGGATAGAGGGGTTAGGGTTTGCAGCAGGGGTGCCTCCTGTCACCACTGCAATAAGCCTCAGGCTAGACAAACATTAGGATAAGGTTTTTCAGGAGCAGGCTGGCTTCAAGGAGTTTGAGTTAGCTGTCGCACAGCATGAGACAACATTGCACAGTACACTCCCAATATTTTCTGTTGTTCTTTCAGCAGCAAGTGACATCTGTTCCTATCATTATTGTGCTAATTCACAGATTCAATACGTTCTCTAATTGTAAAATTAATTTTAATAAGTTAGAGCCCTTGTGCATGCACAGTACTGGGTACAAATAAGTGGGCTTTTCTATTCTCTCTTCAGATGAAGGATATTGTAGATATTGTCTGAGGTTATTAGTATCTGCATAAGCACGGACTTTAAGTATTTGGATAACATTAAATCCTTGATCTGCTCAGTAATCAATCTCATCTCCTTATGTCCCTGTTTTACAAGAATTACATTTGGTTAGTGTGTCCCTTCTGTTTCCTCCATGCTCCAATTGCATGGTACTAGGACAGATGTTTAAGTAATTGGGAGGATGTTTATTAGGGGATTTTTTTAGATAAAGTCTCAAGTCACAGGGGAATAGGACATTAAGTAGCTTACTTCTGTGAACATTTAATGACTTCTGATCATAGAGATGTGAGCCACTGCAAAAATCAGAGCAAGAAATAGCCATTTTAGCAAAAATGTGAGAAAGGGTACAAAAGAGAAAAATGCATCTTTTTTGAGTTTAAAAAATAAACATTTTTTTACAAAAAAAAAACCCTCACAGATTTTATTATAAAGTAAGTTTGCAGTGGAAAAAAGAATTCCCCTCTCTTGTACAAACCATAAGAAAATTCCCTGTGAGGTGTGCAAATGATAGAGTAAAGAAATCAGCTTAGCTCCAACTCAGGCTGATAAATACTAGAAATCTTTCACCTCAGGACACTGACATATGAGAGATTAAAAATTTTCCAAAGAATTTGGGTTCTTAACCCACTGACTTCCCACCTTACTTTGGCCCAGGTTACACTTGGTGGATTCAATTCATCCCAGGCATATTGCTGCAGGCTTCAGGGAAATTTCTTTGGCCCACTTGAGTTCAAGGAAAACTGTTTGTATTTAGTACATTCTCACTGTCAAGACAAATTTGAGCTTGCAGCAGCTCTGATCTGTAGTTTACAAGCAGAAATAAATGTCAGTGGGAGAAGACAAAAGGATGCTGAACACTGATCTTGACAGTTTAATCTTGGGCAACTACAGATACTCATTAGGTTTTCAGAAATGACCACTGGAGGTCGGGAGGCATGAACAGTGCCAGAAAGATTTCTATCTTACATTTTTTCCAATTAACCAATGTCACATAACCTGTCTAGCAGTGCGCTCTCAGTGATTGTCTCCCCTATGGAAAACAAGTTAGCATAGCTCCACTGGAGTCAGTGAAAACAGTTTACACCAGGGGAGGGTCTGGCAGCCTTCTTTCAATACTCTTCCCCTTTAATTTCCTCATTCCATCCATATTCCCTTTTTCTTTCCTTCCTTTCTTTTCTCCCTCCATCTATTTTTTTCTTGGGGAAGGAAGGGAGAAAGGATTTTCCTCTAGTTGAGCTGGTCTTGTCACTAGCACAATGACACACAATACGCAAGTGCCGCATGTAGACTGCTGCACCCATGGAGCAAGAACTGTAATAATGGAAAAATTGCTTCCATTTTTTCCTAAAGATGTGGAATCTACTGCAATCACCACTGAAACAAGTGTCACAACTACTCCTGTGCAATAGCTCTTACACGTGATGTGATTGGAAAACTTGCACTATCACTATCCCATATTTACCAGTTCTCATGACATCAATGAAAGTCTTTTGATGTTGGTTTTTTCCCTTAGAGCCACAGTTCTTGTTAAAACATGTTATCACTAAATGATCTTATTTTCTTAATGAAAGCTAAATTTCAGCCCTTGTACTTAGAGAAGAGCTTGAAAATGGGACTTGAGGGAATTTCAAAGGCTTTATAAAAATACCCTCAAAATTCAAATAGAAAGAAGAAAAAGAGTTTATTTTTACTGTTGGTTTGATTTTTAAGCCCTAAAACCGATCACAAAAGCACCTCTGCAAAAGAAATAAAGTGTTTAAAACTACAGGTGCTAACAGGAGGCATCATATAAATAAGATTTTAATCGTATTAGTACTGGATAGAAATGTTTTCAAAAGGAAGCTTTATGCTTGCCACAACTACATTCTGCCCAGGAAGCACCCAAGTCCCTACCAAGTTGTAACTGCAAACTTGGTGCTGTTGCACTTTTCCCACAAGAGCTGCAATCTTATCCACAACCTCCTGTATGAGATATTTTCACTCTCTGAAGGCATCACAGCTACTACAGTTCCCAGATCACTATCATGCTATCTCCAACAGGAGATACTGATGTATGAAGTAGGCTGATTAATGGACTCTGGGGCAGCAAAAGAAGAGGTCATAAATAACAAGCCTTAAGTAGTGCCCTGAAACCATGCAATAACTTAGAACCATTAACAAGCTGACCTAAAATAAACCACGAATTTCAGGATGACTTGACAAAAAGTTTATCTTTTTTTTCCCTTGGCAAAAGTGATGCATTTCCATAGAAAATATCAGTTTTGCTGTAACCACAAGTGTCTGTCAAATAATTTCAACAGAAAGTTTCCAACCGATGCTAATCATTAGTCATTTGAAAATGTACACTAAAACAAAGGACATTTTGGTGTACATCTGCAGCCAATCAACAGATTAATTTGAAACAAAAGAAGTCCATATACAGTTGGAAAAACAAAAAGACCAGCCAAACTGAGTAGTTGCCAAGAATGTAGCCTTGAGAGAACATCTGAACGACACCAAGATATGCTGTTCTACACTAATCTCGGGAGAACCTCTTTTGATTGTGATTAATTTCCATGCTGTATCATAATTTTGCGCCCTATCACAGTTTTGCAATGTTTTGGGCTACCTAAACCTATGACTCCCCTAGTGCCATTTGTCCTGTTCCTCAGTGGCTTTGATCAAGGGACATTCATTCCACATATGAGCCTTTACTGAAAAAATAAATAGAAAAAAGAAAAGAAAGAAAAAAAAAATAAAAGAAAAGAAAGGAAAGACAATAAAAGAAAAGAAAGAAAAGAAAGAAAAAAGAAAAGAAAGAAAAAACAATAAAAGAAAAGAAAGAAAAGAAAGAAAAGAGAAAAGAAAGAAAAAATAAAAGAAAGAAAAAACAATAAAAAAGAAATTTAAAAAAAAGAAAGAAAAAAACCACCTCTCAACTAGAGCAATCTTTACGGTTCTCAAGGATCAACCAGGGACATACTGGAAATACCACCACTGCAAAACCCTCAGACATATCTAATGTGTCCTGCCTGACATTCTGCTTAGAAGAACAGTTAATTTAGCAAAATATCCTACCAAGACACCACTGCCACCCTGTTGCATGGCACACAACATCTTATAGCAAGCAACAGGAATTTTTACCAGTCAATCAACAGCTTACTTGCTTTGCTGTTGTACTATTTTTTTTTAAAATCCTTGCTTATTTTGCTGTGCTGTACTAGTTTGTAAAGAGCCCTAAAACAGGCACAGTAAGACAGAATGTAACACTGAGAAAAATCAAACACAATTTTTAACTACAGTGGAGATCTTTCCCTTTTGGCTATAGTAGGGGGTAAAAAAAAATATGCTGTATCTGGAGATATTCCACAAAACTTTGCAGCCTTGAATTCCCCATGTAGATTGAAGTCATTTCATACGTAACCCACGGCACAAATAATTCAAAATCAAAAGAGAGAAGAAAGCAGCACCTGACCTAGAAAGAAAACAGCTTTTATTTTCAACTAACTTTTAATGACAGTCTAAACACTTTTAAAGTAGTGAAATACAAATTGAACAGCAAAACAGAATAAAAGTCACATTCAGCATCCTAAAATGCTAGTTATGAAAATGTAAATGTCTTCCAAGAAAAAGAGGCCATTGTTTGAAAAAAATAACCAAACAACGTAAAACATTGCTCATGGGAGTTCAAAATTTCTTCCTTGCTCATGTCATTCTAGCAAAACAGAGATCTGCTTAACTAATAAACAAAAGAATTGGCAGCCTCTTTTCTTTCTCAAATATACCAAAGATATGAAAACAAATGGAAAAACTTCAACCAAATCAGTTAGGAAGCAAGATGAGAATACGTGAAGTATCCATCCAGAAGCTGTAGCTGCATCTTGGGTAGAAATTGCTTCAAAACCTAGCACAATACCAACAGGAAGGTCTATAACAATTTGCAGTATTGACATGTGGTGCACATCCATCCACACGAGCCTTGCAATAACTTCTTTGTGCGCTGAGCAAACCATCAGATATGTGCTTACTGCCAGAAACAGAGAGTGAACATCAGAACAGATGCTATTTTCCAAGAGATAACCATCATCCTAGCATGGAAAAAAGAAACCCTCAAAGGTCGTGCAGTTTCTAAAACAAGTCCCATGAATTGCAAGATGATACTAAAAAAATGTAGCTCTTCTTGAAATGGCAGTTTTGTATATTAGGCCAGGATTTCTATGAACACTTTGATAGCAGGACACTGAGAATTTCATTTCCTGGGATGAGGAGAATGCATTACAGCAGCATCACAAAATTTAGTTTCCTGATCTAGCTGTTGACATGTTAATTTTGAGAATCAGTTAAAACTTGTCCTTCAATTTGACAGCATTAAGGTAGCCAGTCATGAGGATCACGTTTCTTAAGCTCTTGTAGTTTAGGCCATTCTCCAGCGCTGCCGAGGTGTCTGAAAAAATCACTGTGTCATGGACCATGAAACATGCCAGGCCTATTTTTTAACTCCTCTTCCAAGAGCCATTCTTCCACTCCTGTCTCTTCCCTGCCTTTTTCCCTTTCCAAAATACTGTGATTCACCACCTCCCAAGTGGCCTTCATCCACGGGACCTGGCAGGATCGATCAAATACTGAAGCTCTGCTTTGCTATTTTGAGAGTAATGGTTGCAGAGGAGTAGCAAGTGGGAGCACAGGGAAGAGATCTGATGAAGCTCTGCCTGACAGCAGTGTTTGAACCACACATCAATTTTGCATTTAAATCAGCCAAGGCTTTACCATTTATCAAGGTCTGTAGCAGTCTGAAAAGGAGAGTTCGGAAATACACACACATTTACAAGAACACCTACCAAGGGAGCAGCTCCCAAATAACATTCTTCTTTGTAACCTGATTGAAATAATCATCACACAGTCAAGCACAGTTTGTTGGTTACACTCAAAGCAAAACATGCTTCCAGCTGTGAGAGATAATTACTTTTTATTGACTGGCTTTTGAGGACTTTTATGCTATGTTTAGTTGTAGGGTTGTTTGGTTTTTTTATTTGCATCACAAGCACTGATGAAAAAAGGCTGTCTAGAGCAGTTAGCTGTCTTCTAATGATTAGCCTCTTCTTTCACTTCAGAACATCTTTCACCTGCAACTGTGCTGGGACTTCAAGATTAATACTGGTCAAACTCCCATGAGTACACTGTTGAACCAGTAACCGCGTTCATCAGCATTAGCTACTGATAGCCCTTTGTTCTTCCATATTTTTTTTTTATTTGAGTATCTTCACAAACCCCAGAACGTACAGTTAATTATAACCATCTCACTACGGAGGGAAGATTTTAGAAGTGGTCATACCAGCTTAAACTCATATTCCATCTAGTTAAATGTTCCTGCTCCTTACAGTGGCTAGCACAGTTGCTCCAGAGGCAGAATCAGAAACCAGAAAATCAGCACAGAAAAGTTTATAACTCCTTCATCTCCAGTAGTCACGGTAGTAACTACTACAGCAGTTACACCCTTAAGCCAGGAATATTTAAATCTCTTCCATGACATTTTTCTTGAATGCAATTTCTGCTAGCCTTTATCTTTATTCCATTTGTTCAGTAGAAGACACAAGCAAAGCCCAGAGAGGTGGCTTCAAATGTGACTCACGGTCTGTGAGGGCACTCTAAGAAACTCTGACTGCCCAGGCTCTGCTTTCAGTGTTGTCTTCCACTCTGGTGTGATGCGAGAACAATGCAACTGGAATTCTGAAAAAAATGCAGCGGCAAATAGTAAAGGTCAGACTACAGCTCTAGTGCCACAACTTTGGCAGTTTCAGACACAAGAAAGCGAGAGGCACAAGGAGGGAGCAGCGAATCAAAATAATTAAGAAGTTTTGTTAAAATATTCTTTCTTATACCAAGATGTTTTCCTTTGAAACTGGGCCTGACATTTACGTCACCTAAAACTGAAGCATTTCATTTTGAAAGCAATGTCACAACTGAAGCACTGCAACCTTTTATTTTTTTTTCTTATTCTGTTTTGTTTTGCTGAATTGCCCCAAAGATTATTTTCACATAAATCCAATACCGTTCCCACCTCCCCCAACCTGTTTAGTATATTCATTAGGGTCCCAAATGGACACATCACAACATGCCAGCTGCAAAACTCACACCCCGTCTGTACAGAAAAGCTGTGTTTCTGCATGGCTCTGGGGAGGACACATGACTAATGGCAGAATTAAAATAGTCAGAAAGCAGCAACAAAATCAAGCAATAAGAATGATGGCTGTTTGTAAAAGATATAGGACCACTAGATATTTAAAAGGATGGAAAAGCAAAGATGGCCTGTGATTTTGAGGATTATTAGAATCTATAAGAAGAGTCAGAATTTCTATGATCTTGTGAATTAAAGATTCAGAGTCAGAAAATGTATTGTAGAAATACATCTTTAGAGTAATATTGCTATCAGCAGCATAACATCACAGCAGTCCACCATATATTTAACATTCCCACCCCTATATACAGCCAGGAAAATTGAGAGAATTAATAAGGAGTCAATTTAAAGCTACTATGAGGAAAATAAGAAGTTTGGAGTGATTACTTACAAGAGGTTTTATCTGCACTGAATGCAAAGACAGGAGCAATAAACAGAAGAAAGAGTTACAAGACAGCCTTCTGGCTCATAAAAGTGAAGAATTTCATTTGTTTTGCAGAAGATTTAAGCATCAGACAAGGAGGGACCTACTTCCCTTACCGTTAAGACTGGGATCCAGCCTGTCATTTGGTATACTTGTACTCAAAGAGGTTTATTATCAAGCTATAGTCTCAATTTCGATTTCCTATTTCAGGGCTCAGGCAGCAAACAGGTCTATGAACCAGGTACTGTTTTGAAAAGGATTAAAGCTGGCCTAATTCTGCCTACCATTGAATTTAATGGAAGCCTAATAAGGCTAACTTCAGTGGGAGAAGGATTAGATCAATGATGAGTGCTTGTGAAAATCATATCCTAGGGCAGAGTGAGATTAAAAGATTCTTAACACTATGACAAATAATGTATTATTAAAACTACTGCAGTGTTCAAAACCAGATTCAGGTTGATTTGTAAGGTAAGGGCATTTGTAGGGTAACGTCTCACAAAGTTTGTAACTAAGGCAAATACGCAAGCCTTAATAATTTTAAGGTGGAACATGCCATGCATATAACCACCTTGTCTGAATTCAATCACGCTTGCACAAGTCACTGTCACTGAAGTAAATAAGGCAGAACTTGAAGTCAATGGGTAGTTACAGTCGTTCTAGCAGAACAATACATGCAGGCTTCCAATAGTACTGCTAGCAGCAGAAAGAGGTAAAAGCCTAAAGGCATTTTCTTTAAGATTTTCCATAAAATTAATTCACATCATTTCTATCCCTCCTTAGCAAAGCTTAAAAAAATAACAGCAAAAAGAAAAAAGAGGGGGTTTTCCCTTCTCGTGTCATAGCATCATTCAGTGCTGGTTTTCTAACCACAGCTGGTGGCATCAAAAGAAATACGGTACATCAGGTAGAGTACCAACATCTTTCGCCACTGTAAAATAAGACACGGTGTACTCTCTCCACCACTTAGAACTTCTCCCATCTGATTGACAACCTCACATTTTTGCAGGTGCTGTTTCCCCAGATTCACTCTTCTGTTTACTTCTGAGATGGCTTAATTTTTTATCTATGGAAGAAGTCCTAGAATGGGTTCAGAGTGCATAGTCTGCCTTTTATACCAAACTGAAAGTCAGCTTTCTGCAGGGAAGAGAAAGCTGTAATATCCCTCATAGCTACTGAGGTTTATTATAAAAGGTTTTTTCTTCTTTGTGAGGCACCCTCTTATCTGTTGCCCTGATTACATCCTCATTGAAATCAGCTGCAATGATCTGACCCCAATGGGAACAGGAGCAGGACCTGCAATAATCAGTAATTAAGGCAAGTACTTATGTTCTTGGGGCAGAGAAAAATAGGCTTTCACATTTACCCTTCACATGCATAAAGCAGCTAGCTGGTGTGGGGGCTTTGCACACTTCAGGACGTTCATCAGTAAATGCTCTTGCAGCTGTGATAAAGGCACATCAGCAATGACTTCTGCTGTCTACTGGTGAAGGGGCAATATGCACTTCAGTACTATTAAGAAGACACTGCAGTATAATAAATCCATCCCACTGGTTGTTTGCTCATTTTGAATCACAGTCTCTGTTTTGGTCCCCACCCCTAAAATCCACAGGGCAGATGTGCTAGCAAGGGAGTCATTTAAACATTATGAACATCACAATACATAACTGCTTCAAACGAGAAAAAAAAAACAAAACAAACCACAAACTAAACACTGCACCTTGTGCCCTGGCACTTATTTGATAAAACCTGTCAGAAGAATTCATTATATTGATCCAGTTTTGAGTAGGAAGGTGCCCACATCATCACCAATAACCTCTCCTCAAATCACCAAGAAATGAAAATGCCTGGAGAACAACCTATTTTCACAATTGGAGATCAAAGCTTAAATTATGTGTGAGAGTGCCTGTGTGTCTCTGCAGAAGGAACAAGAGCAGGGAGAGTTGGCTTTACCACTCGTTCATGTCATATCTTGCCTTTTAATAAATTACTTGTTCTAATTCCCAGTGAAGTAAACTAAACAACTCTGATTGTCTTAAATAATGAATCTAGTCCAGGGAATAATTTCAGAACTTTTCAGCACCACTAAATTAATTCAAGAAGACGAAGAAAGAAGAGAAATTACCCAAGAAAAATATTAAAACTAAATTCCATCTTCTGGTTTTAATATGAATGCGTAGGATGCTAGCCTGTGACTTTGAAAAACTGGCTTCAGTTCCCTGTGTTATTTAACTTCACAGAAAACTTTTAAAGAACGATTTGAAATTCAAGTATCTTCAATACATCAACTATCCTCTGATAGTTGGGGCACTTTTTCAAGAATAGCACATCTACAGCTCGTGAACTATAATCCCACATACCACAGGGAAGGGACTGCATCATGTCACCATCAAATGCTCTAACCACGAGATCGGTGTGTAAACTGGAGTCCCGTCCTCACCTAGTCCATCTCCACCTTTTTCTCATGAATGCCAAGCCTGCTGCTGCACTCCATGTGGAGCCTAGTCTAAGAGACATACCCTGACTGATATCCTGATGGGAGCCAGACCATGGAGGGGATGCACAACCAGTGTTCAAATTCTGCCTGGATCCACACAGAGTTCCAGCAGATTGCTCTACTGTAACATAACTGAAGCCATTTGGGACATGCACTACTGCATGTGAACAAAAAACTTCACTAGCAGAGGTGTCTGTAGGACTAGCTGTGCAGAAAAGAATTTAGTCTTGGATTTGGGCATCTAAATCTCCCTCCTGTCCTGAAGTCTTTTGTATTTATCAGTCCAGAGCTCAGTTTCCCCCCCATCAGGAATGCAGATACTAATTTCCTAACCTAAAAGTGACACAAAGACAAACATAGAAAAAAAAAAAATCTGAAATCCTGAGACGTAAACAGGTGTTACATTTATATCAGAGAGAGAAATAAACTTAAAAGGTGCACGTCCCTGTTTGTGTGAACCTCCATGAACTTCCCCCTTGGATTATGTCTTTCTTACTGTGTTTACAGGAAACTGAAAAATGATTGAATGGAAGAATACTGCTTCTTAAAGGCTTCAGTTTGCAGACACTATAACAGATAGCTTAACAGATATTTTAATGCCTCTCTGACTAATGCTGTATTTCCTTGTAAATGCATAAATATATCATTTTTAAATAAACAGTCCTCTAACTTCTTGTAATTACACACAGCTGCAAAAGCCTGTTTGCTCAAATGTCAGGAAGCAACACAGAACTTCTTGCCTTTTCAGATTTTCCCCTATCCCTAGGCAATTTACCCTGAAGCTTGACCTGGTACATATATCTTTTTCCTTTTTTTTTTTCATCATTAGAAATGGATTTCTTTTTTTAAGCTTTTATAGCACATTCTCTACAAATGATACTTATGTTTTGCCCTTTCCTCAGAAAACTTTGACTGGACAAAGCTTTTCACAAAGATTTTAATTAAAGCTAAGAGGGTTGGAGGTCAAGGTTGAAAATCACAGGTGTCAGCTTGCTGTGATATCCACAAGGTCATTATCTACAGACAACCTTGCTATATTTTGCCAATTTGAATCAATGTGCTGCCTAAAATGTCTGAAATGTATGGAGTTTCAAACAACAAAAAACCCAAGTAGGATCGTAGAACCACAGAGGCAGTTTAGAATGAAAGATGGCCCTAAATTAAGGCCTTGATCCAGAGTCTTGGCTGCTTCCACACTTCAGATCCAAATCTATTCACTCAAAAACTAGTGATGAGAGCCATACAAATATTTTAATACATAGAAAATATTTTAACACATATAATTTCTCACCTGGCTTCTTTCCTTAGAATGAATGAAATAAAACTCCCAAATCCAAACTCCGTATAAAATTTGGGAAATTTTTTATCCAGCTCCAGACTCTGAGAGTTTTTGCCCCTATTTGAATTCTACGCCAAATAAGGAGTAAGACTTCTGTTTCCCTAGTAGACCAAGATTTAAATGCCAAAATGTCCTTGAAAGAAATAAAGAAAAAAAAATGTAACAAAAAAATCCACTTCCTTAGACTCATTTCAATATGTTCGAAGAGTGGCTCCTTATTCTGTTCATTAAATAAAATACTATCACAAATTTTTATTGCTTACTACTATGCAATATAGACATCATTATTAAAAAGGAGTTCATTTCATTAAATACTGATAATTTGTTTCTAAGCAGAAATTTTAAGAATAATTAATTCCGAAGACAAGAAGAATCTCTCATCTGTTTTTTATATCATCTTTGCACCAACAAGAAAGAAACATAAATGTTTTTAAGTTTAGTTGAGCTATAGAGTTTTCATCTCACCTGATCAGGGCCAGGGTGTGAATTTTGTCTCAAGATACTCATATTTTAACTACACAGTACTGCCATTGCCTGTCCCCAAACTCCCCTCTCTGCCGCAGAAACGCAGGTCGGGGCTGGGAGTGCTGGAACAGAAGAAGGGGAAATGGAACAGGAAGAAAAGTGTGTGGGACTGCTTAAGTCTCTAATCCTACAGCATCCTCTTTCACTAGCTCCCAAAGTTCATGCATAATACTCCTCCTGCACAGTCCAAGAGGAGATGGCTGACTAATTCCAGGTGCAATGAAAACCTTTGGAAAGCATCTCAAAAAAGCAAATCCTTCCATGAACTCCGATTCTTGACCTCTGTCTTCCCTTTAGAAAGCTGAGCAATCACAGCAATTACCTAACAAAAATTAACTAGGATTCCTTCTCCTGGTGTAATTTTCTTATTGCTCATTATTTACAGTTGTTTCCAGAAGCAGAAATACATTTTGATCAAAGGAGTTTTCTGTATTGATAAGCCAGGGACTTTTTTTGCCAGATGGATAGAGAATCCAGTGGCTGAAAGAAGCTCCTGTTTTTAATATCCACTAACGTATTTCAACAAAATTCTTTCCTTTCTTTGTATTTTTTTTTCCAAGAAAAAGCTAAACAGCATCTTTGTGCTAATATACAGACTGTCAAATAGATTTTTAAATAGATACAGGGTGCTTTGAGATGGATTCTAAAGCAGATGGGAGCCAACATAATTGTTGGAAAATGAGGTTGACATTCATATTTCCTAACACCGATATACAAGGGCAGACTGCAGCATTCTTTTCCTGCTGAAAAGCTGGGATTTGGGCCCGAGCTGCAATAGTCAGGTTGAGAGGATGCAAAGGCAAAATGCCGCCGTGCAAGGGGAATATTGCCTGACTTCTACGATCTAGTGCAAACACAAGAAAAAAACTATTTTATTGCTGTTATTTACCAGAAAAAGAATCTGGGCTTCTTTCCTCAGATGCTGAATGTTTAGATTTTTCTCTCTGCTTATCACAGCTCCAGGGACCCAGGACTGCCTACAGCTAGTGAAAGTCCTGCTATTTGCAACCTAGCAGTAACAGGGTTTGAAGCTCAATGCATTAAAGAATTTGGTGAAATATAGAATGTTTTAACAATGAAAGTCCAAGTTCCTTTCCTTCATTCATTATTTTAATCACAACCACCTTCTTGAACAAATCAGAGAAAAGGCTAAGTTTTCCCTGTTCCAGGACGTGTTTCAGTACAGATTATCCCTTGCAGAAAATGACACAAGAGCCATGATGTCTTGCTACGGATATACGTACCAGCTATCTCATCAAGGCAGGAAGAAAAGAAGTTACATCAAAAAATCTATTTTGTTCAGATAAAATTTGCCTCAGGAAAGAGTTTCAGGCAGAAGATTCCTCCAGCTAACATGGCCTACAGTGTCCCCTTAACCAGGGACTCCCAGAGGAACTTTTCTACCCTCACACTTTTTGCCATCTGCCTCACAGTCACATGAGCGATGTGTTCTTCCCATCAACAAAAATCCCTCTTTGTGCTCACAGTCTTTATGAGGACCAGATGTTCTTGGGTCTCACTAGACCTCAGCCATACAGATACAGCTGGCAGTAATCTAATTAGGCATAAACAGGTCTCATCTCCCCTTAAATAGCCATTTATCTTCTGACCAACTTGTATGTTCAGATACCTTAAAATTTTCATCTGGCTACTTAACTTGAGTTAGTGTCAAGCAGAAGGTGGTGTATATGTATAGATTTGTATAAAGTCCCTCCCTTCTGTAGATGTCTGGCCTTTAGGATATATGCCAAGACCACAAACATACACCACAGACTCAGAGGCCTGAGTTTTTCTCTGTTAAAGCAATGCACATGCACATCAGTTCCTCCAAATTCAACTCTCATCTAGGAGCTAGATTGTATCTGTAACCTTATTACAGTCTTATCTCAGTGTTATCTTCATGTGAATGCTACAAACATATGGACTTACTTACAGAAGGTTTACTTGTTGATTCAATTTGGGTGGGAATCTTCTATTCTTCCATTCCTCTTCATTTGTTTCCTTTCCTTTGAGCGCTCCTTTCGTTCTGCAGGCACTTAGACTGTTTCACCAACACGATTCTCTCCAGCCTGCACAATGCCCTTTGACTGCAACGTTTCTGGCACAGAGCTGACACCACCTAACCGAAGGATGTAGGAGCGCTCCTTTGTGGTTCAGCATAAACTGAAGCATAGAAAGTTCCAGCTGAACACAAGGAAGAACTTCTTCCCTCTGAGGGTGATGGAGCACTGGAACAGGCTGTCCAGAGAGGCTGTGGAGTCTCCTTCTCTGGAGACATTCAAGACCCACCTAGACAAGGTCCTGTGCAGCCTGCTGTAGGAGACCCTGCTTCGGCAGGGGGGTTGGACTAGATGACCCATAGAGCTCCTTTCCAACCCCAAACATTCTGTGATTCTGTGATTTGGTCAGAACAGAAACAAGCCGAACTTCATCCTCTGAGCATGCAGATGGTGACAGAGCGTTGCTGTGTGTTCCAGTAGGCCTGGACAAACACAGTGACAAGCTCTCCGAACTGGAGCTAAGGAAAAAACCAAGTTGTTGTTTCAGAGCTCTGTGTTTCATACAGAGCAGAGCGCTAGGCCCTCCCAGTAATTTGCTGGATCAGAGACTTGATGTACCTTATCATTGCTGCTGCATTTCTGGGTGCCAGCTGTGGCATCAAATTATTTCTGCTACTTTAGGATGACCTGGAGAGTGCACCCTTTCACTGAGCAGTCCTTGCCACTGGTTATTCAAAATTCTGTTATTTCAAAGTTGACTTGACATAACCCAATTCTGTTTGAAGAGGTCCCTGAACTCCACCAGAAGCCTTAGCTACTGCAGATCTCAGTCTTTCAGGTGAGGTAGACCATCATGAATGCATAAAACATACACTGCAACCCTTCCACATGGTCACCTTACTGAAATAATTTCTTCGAAGTACCACCTTTATTTAAAAAGCTAATCATATCACTTCAGCTACACGAAGAGTGTTAGAGAACCTGAGGGACAAGCAGGTGCCCAGTCAACTCCCTGTCACAAATGAGCTTGTTTCAAGAGTATACCAACTGCCTAAGCTCCCGTGACCAGCTCTGTAAATCCATCAGCAGCAAGCTACAGTGTCCTGGCTTCAGCGGGGACAGAGTTAATTTTCTCCCAGTAGCTGCTGTGTTTTGGACTTAGTAGAAGAAGAATGTTGATAACACTGATGTTTCTAGTTGTTGCTAAGAAATCAAGGACTTTTTTCAGTTTCCCATGTTCGGCTAATGAACAGGTGGACAAGAGCTGGGAGGGAGCACAGCCAGGCAGCTAGCCCAAGCTGAACAGTGGAAATATTCCATACAGTAGATGTCATGCTCAGTTTATAAATGGGGATTGGCCAGGGGGCAGTAATTTTCTCTCTTCCGGGAGTTCAAATCTCTTTTTTCCATGAGTTTAAACTTTTTCAGGAGTTCTGCGCAACCCACGAGTTCCACAATCGCTGGCAGTGACTCGCTGTAAATGGGTGATCAAATGGTGAGAAAAAATTGTATTGTGTATTGTTTGTTTTACATATCCTATTATTATCGGTGGTAGTCTTATTAAAAAGTATTTATCTCAATCCCTGAGTTTTAGCTTCTGTCCATTCTACTCCCCATCCCACTGGGGCGGAAGGGGAGGTGTGAGCAAGCTGCTGTCTAGTGCTTAGTTGCTGGCTGCCAGGTTAAACCACGGCATATGGAGATTGTCCAGCCACATAGCCTCCACTAATAGATCAAGAGCCACAAGGAGATGCTAAGAAATCTCTACGTTATTTTAATCTTACAGTGTTCTGCTCTATTTTTATGCTGTGGAGGATGAGAGCACGTGCTTCCCAAGATGACAGAAAACCTTGCTTAATTTTCAGAGCATCTGCAGACTGAGAGTGGCGGATAACTCCTCTACTGCATTAGCCTAAAGAGCGGAGTTCAGATGACTGTGGAACTCAGGGTGTCCCACTGTTCCCTCCTGACATCTCAATCTTTTGAACGAACTCAGCAGAACTCTTGGCACATGGCACAAACCGTAGGTATCTGCAAACCAAACCATCTGTCAGCAGGTACAATCCTTGCTTTTCCTTTGAAGGACTGATTTTCCAAAATTTTCCAGTGTACCTTATTCCCTTATCGAGCAAGCAGTACCGAGAAACCAGACAGGCAGCGGATTGAATATATCTCGCTTTTTTGAAAATGACAGACACCTCAGTTTCCTATTGCATTCCATCTCTCCTAGCCATTTATTCTGTTGTTTTTACTGTTCTAATATTATTTATATTGGAAAAGTACAAAGAAAGGCATAAAAGCAGAACAGCAATGACTATTAAACCCACATCCGACAGGTGTAAACACCTGGATGAAATTTAACAAACTGAAGAATTCAGACTGGAGTGCTCAAGCCTTGAATAAAACAGGAACCAGAGCTGGCCAGACGATGTTCCAGCACTACATTTTTCCACTGGGAAATGGCTGTCACCAAAATGTTCCACTGGAATGAATTTATTCAGAGAGAGATCAGCTTGGAACCTGACTCATTCCTTACCTTCAATCCCAGAAGTCTTCCTCGCCATGTGACAGGGAGTTGGAAGAAGAAGAAGAACCCACAGATCAGCCTTCAACTTTTCCATACATTGGCTTCACTGGTGTCACCTCTCAAAGCAGTCTGGAATGCCAGGCTTTGCTGCAGAACCACCTAGGTTCTGCCAGCTTCTTGGCAGATGGCTACAGGCCCGCTCAAGATATGAGCCTCTCTGTATGGCTAGCTCCTTTGCCTTTTTTTCCCCAAAGATCAGAGGCTGACTGCAGGCCTCCAGAAAAAGACAGGTAATCTTATCTGCAATGCGGGTGCATTTTCAAAACCTCAGAATTTTTATCAAAACAGAAAATTCCATGATTGCTCAACTCCAGCAAAGAAAAACTCCATGCCCCTCACTCAGTCACAGACTTGGAAGACGTCAAAATTTCAGTGGATGAGGACACAGAAAATACCATTTCCTGTGGAAGCCCTGTAACTGAGGAAATTTCTTACCTGTTACAAGTAATATTTCCACCATGGCAATAAGAAAGCTGAAAAGTCTGAGCATAGGGTGCCGGACACAGCCAATTTGCCCGCTCGTACCTTGACAGTTGCTGACTGCTGGCAGTGACCTGTCTTTCAGCCTACACAAATCCTCTCTAGCTGAGCAGTGCCAACACTGCTTGTCCTTTTAGGAAGATGTAATGTGAAAGCAGGACACAAAAAACCAAAAACAACCACCCTTATGTAGGTGAGGCTGAGGAGTGACCCTGAACTCAAATGCTTGTGAAGTGAGAAAGGCTTCTATTGTGTTAATTCAAACATATTTCATTCATTCATTTGCAGGTAATTGCAGGCAATCTGAATTCCATTTCAAGGTTATAGGAGTTTGCATAAATGATTCTCCTTTAAGAGAGATCAGAATAAACATCATTTAAAGAACTTAAGTATTTATGACTGGAAACAAGCCTGTTTGTTAATTGTTAACTGATGAACTGAATCCTTCATAAGGTCATGTTTTGAAATAAGATATGGAAAAGCAGTAAAACAGATTTAACAGCCCTAGGAAAAAACACTCCTAAAATATCAAAACAAAAACGAAAAAAGAGATGGAGGTGGCTTAGGTCAGGGTTAGTGCTTGATGAGGACAAGTGGAATACAACACAATTTTTATACTGTGTTTTCCTTTCCTGTTAAAGTAATCATCTACTAATTAGTTCATGTGATGGGCTATTACCCTCATGTATGCCCACATCCCAAAATTATAGCTGGTAAAGAATTCTTTCTTCTCCTGTAACATTTGGAAAGTTGCATAAACATTGACTAATATGAATCTGTTATTGAAAGGGAGTCTTGGGTAACGAGACGGGCTTGGACAAGGAAAAGTGCTTGCTTTAAATGGGTGTTTGGGGAGAAGAAAACGCTTCCAAGCAAGCAGAAAATCCAAGCAATGATTCTATCAAGAGTCTCAAATATTCTTCTTCTCCCTGCTGTTGACTTGGCTAACATAGACAATGAAGATTATGCTTCCCCTGAAAGACACAGAACAGATTATTCCATGATATGAAATTGCACCAGCCAAGGACCTTGTGGAGAGAGGTAAAACAAGAGAGCAGCAGAGCTGAGATCTTAAAACCCAAACTCTAAATCTCTGGCTGAGTTGATTCCTGTCCTGCTAAGGTGAACCAAACAAAGAGACTTCCTAAAACCCCTCTACGGTTATTGTTACTGCTCCAAGTCAGGAGTGGAGGACTGAAATTGTGGTCCTATTCTGGATGCTACTGGAAAGGAACTAGTGAACCCATGCTAATGTTACTGAGGAGGAATACATGCATTTTATTCTTTATTTTTGTATGGATTCAGTTTCTGACTTTACCAAATGCATTCTACCTTCCCCTAATAAAAAATGTTTTGTATCTGTGCACACAAGAGGCCCCAGGGAGGATGCGCTTATCTATTTCAAGTTTCTGCGCAAGGGCTCAGCCTGATTTAGAACACACTTGGGAGGCAGCTGAAATATTTTGATTCTGACAATTTTTGCTGTCACTAACCACCTGAAAGCTTATAATTACAATGACAGACAGCTGTCCAAATCAGATGCTATTTCCTTTTAGCAAATTATCCTACCATCACCGGGAATACATCTAAATCAAATAAAAACATCCCGGCACAGTTCTGCATCAGTACAGAAAAGACCTAACTCATCTTCCTGTCCCATCCCTGTGGGTTGTTGCAGTAGGAAAGAGGATTGGTGCATTGCTTTTGCATCTTTCCCTGTCTTGCTAGAGCCTTGCCTTCTCTCCAAGTCCAAGGGAACTAATCTTGGATCATTCTTGTCTAGGAAGAGAAAAAATATTTTGCAGCTAATTTAGTAGCAAGGTCTGTCTGGATCAGAGATTCAATGTTTATTCTGGCACAGACATCTGTCTGGCTCCCTGACAAACTGAGACCAAAATGGGAAGACAATGCAAGGCAGGGAAGACACCCCTAAGATGGCTCTCTGAGCTAACATGGGAACTAGAAGTGTAGCTGACTCCCAGCTTACATTTCTGCTTGGAAATATAATGCTGTGTGTTAAATACTCACCTGAGCTGGTGTTGCTACCTCAGTGTTTCTGTGCTGTACTCCTTTGCTCAATATGGACATGGAAAAAGAGAAACAACCTTCCTTCAACTGCTGTATCACCAGACATAGCATTCAAAAGGCATCCCCACCCTCCAGCTCATCTTTGAGTCATGATCTCTACAGAGGAGCAGAGCATGTCCTTGAAAGTTACATTCCCCCAAGGCACCAGCTGAAATCCCGACTCTCCTGCCCTTAGGAAGCCCTTTCATAAGGTATCATCTCACAGGTCGGAAGCACTGGCAGCCGGTGATGAATAAATCATACCCTATAATCTCTTTAATACAAGTCTTGCTCCTACCTCCTAATAAATGAAAACACTATGTTTCCTTTAATAAGAAATACATGAAAGTGTGCCATTCATAAAAAGATTCAATTAAACATATGAAGCATATCCTGCTGTGACCCACATTTCAGTAACACTGTGATCTTCCTTCTTGTGTGGCAGGAGGACTTGTTCAGGCAACTTCTGGGTTTGGGTTTCCTTGTTTGTTTGTTGGGGTTTTGTTGGGTGCTTGGTATTTTTTAAATAATTCTCCAGTGCAAAAGTAGTAAATACAACTATTTATTTGAATAGAGGCTGCCAAATCATGTTTTTTCTCCTGGAAGCAATAAAAAAAAAAAGTCCCTTTTCTTCCCCTTAATGGAAAATATAGACAACTTTTGCTTTAGGCCAATTAGATCAGAAGGAATAAAGAAGAAGTTGTTCACAAGAGCAAGATCCTCCTTCCCCAGGCTTTTGTCTTCTAAATAATTGTATTCAGGTGTGAATGTAAAAAACTAAAATGTTAAGAGTTGATTTTCCAGGAGTATTTTAAACATCGTTTGCCTTTGATTTCAGCAGTCTGACACAGAAAAAAGAGCAAATGAAGGAAACTGATTCACCACAACAAGGGAGTCCAATATCACTAACTAGAGAGAATAGTCCACAAACATACTACATCATCTTCAAATAAATCTCTTGCACGGTTTGAAATCACAAAAGTTGTTATTTCACTGTCATGGAAAAGCTTTATCCTAAGCAAACAGATTTCACTGAAAATACTCAAGGCAATTACTGAACATCTATCTTTCTAATACTTTTTCTGAAGAACAGGATCATTTAATTAGGGAATTAGATTGAATCCCTGGCTCACTGAAGTCAATGGGAGTTTACTACTCCACTGGTGCCAGGGTCATTAGACCTTCAGATTTCACAAAGACTGCCTATCTGCTTAAACTTAAGCATGTACTTGGGTATGTTGCCAAATTGGGTCATAAACCTGCAGTTTGTTCATAATGTTCTGTAGAAAACACGAGGGGAAAAAATTATTAATGAATTTTTAGAAACTAGAAATTGCTTTCCTGTTAAATTCCCCATTGAATGCTAGTGTCCTGTTTTCAATTGTCCAGAGAAACTGTAAGTGATATCTTTTTGGTTGGTTCTTACCATCTCTGATCAGCTGAAGGATTTATCCCATTTCTGTGGAAGATGCCACAGTCCGAAGTGACACACACCTACTACAAGAGCAGAGCATGCCCAGACAGAAAACCAACAGCTCCTAAGAAACTCTGGATAAATGAAGATGCTGCAACACCTCTCCTCTGCAATTCAAACTGTCATGAGCAGCTCTGACTTGCCCTGCTCTCACATCATGGATGAAGGTTGAAAATCACGTTGCCAGCCACAGTGACACGCTAGCAGAATACAACTTTGTTTATGTAAAGGCGAAGCTCAGCTGTGCAGGATACCGTGTTTTCCTGAAGGACAGTCTGAAAATTCTCACAGAAACTAAGACATGTCTTACCACATCCCAATCCGTATGCAAAGCACAGTTCTTTAACCTTGCCCATTTCTCTTTCTACCACAAGAATACAGATGTGGATTGTTTTGAAAGAAAAAAACATATAAAAATGGTACAAATAACAGCATGCACATTTGTCCTTCAGGGGAGAAGCTGAGAGACTAAACAACACGTAACAGACATTATCTGCATCGCTTTTTATGCACTACAACATGCTTAGAGGCTGACAGTTGCAAAAGCCATGGAGGCACACAGCACTCTGCTCCATGAACAGGATGTTCAGCCCGCATTAAAATTATGGACTTGGAACCAGCACGTATTGTCCAGAATGAGGATTTAACACTGAAATTGCTCAGAAGTCAAGAGAACTGAGAATTATTAAAAGAATCCATGTCACTTGATGTATGCAACTCCATTCCACACAGCAATTACCTCACATCAGAGATAAATCCCCAAAGAAAGGATCAAGGATAGTCATATCTAAACCCTGATTTGATTACAGCGTGCAGGTGATCAGAGTACCTGTGGGCGAGTTCCTCCCAGACCTTTCACAGAATCACAGAATGGTAGGGGTTGGAAGGGACTTCTGGGGGTCATCTAGTCCAACCCCCCTGCCGAAGCAGGGTCACCTACAGCAGGCTGCACAGGATCTTGTCCAGGCTGGTCTTGAATATCTCCAGAGAAGGAGACTCCACAACCTCCCTGGGCAGCCTGTTCCAGTGCTCCGTCACCCTCAGAGG
>Ga0065711_1001704_pt1 | contig 41041 bp, 17 predicted proteins | sample Hoacrofraction12_FD_59098 | JGI IMG/M metagenome (GOLD analysis project Ga0065711, IMG submission 59098) | Hoatzin crop microbial communities from Cojedes, Venezuela - Epithelial fraction 12 v2 (version 2) | ecosystem: Host-associated > Birds > Digestive system > Esophagus > Crop | place...
CAGCGACAGGACAAGGGGCAACGGGCTCAAACTGAAGCAGAGGAAGTTCCAGCTGAACATGAGGAAGAACTTCTTCCCTCTGAGGGTGACGGAGCTCTGGCCCAGGCTGCCCAGAGGGGCTGTGGAGTCTCCTTCTCTGGAGATATTCAAGTCCCGTCTGGACGCGGTGCTGTGCAGCCTGCTGTGGGTGACCCTGCTTCGGCAGGAGGGTTGGGCTGGGTGACCCACAGAGGTCCCTTCCAACCCCTAACTTTCTGTGATTCTGTGATTCTGTGAAAATAAACCCCCCAGACATGGCACTATCAGCAAGAGCATGCTCAGATATCAGAGAGGAGGTTCTCAGATGAGTAATTTATCATGATCTGTTTTATTTCATTTCATTGCAGCCCATCTGGGGCACAACTGCGCTTTGAAAAGGGCTGGAGGCTGCAGTTCCCACCGCAGGAGCCACCTGGACCAGCGTGAGCTCAGCGTGAACCCTCCGTCCTTGCCGCTTCATTTTACAGAATCCTCTGAGTAGGACACGCACTGCGACCAAGTGGGTGACCCGAGAAATGTTTGCACAGCCCCAGGCTGTCCTTCCAGGAGAGCCAGTGCCGGCGGGAGACGGGCTGTTCTGCACCTGGACAGAAAGGTTCAGATCCAGGGACCGTGACAAACCTTTGCAAAGGGGTGTCAAAACCAGNGTTAAACAGGGGTCAAAACCCCCCCTGTTTTCTGGGGGGTTTGTGCCTGGAGTCAGCTGGAAGTACACAATTCAAAGTCAACTCACTTCTTAGTTAAATGATGCAATTTTTTGGATTAAAAACTATGGGGAAGTTTTGATTCACCTCCAAATCAGACTTTTTTTCCTGGCTCATGGCCCCGTGACACGCTACTTGAAGAGCTTTAGCCTTTATGTTGCCAGACTCTGGGTGCAGCTCTTCATCCTTGGAGCTCTATCGATACCGAGTGATCTCTGTCAGCGCCCGCAGATCATTTCAGTGTTTTCAGAAATGCACTATGTGATTTGAATTAGGATAAAATTACTAAAATCCAAAAATAGAGATAGAACCTTGAGATGGACAAATTCTTCCTGGCAGGTTTTGGAAATCTTTCATGATAGCTCGGGGGCTGAAAAATGGGAACTGTTTGGGAGAGCGAAAAGATAAATGTGCCGGGAACCAGCTGTATTTTAAAGGGTTTAGGACAGAAACCATGCCTGAAAGAGCATCATTAAGATGTATTACCCACAGGTTTAAAGGATATGGATAAAGCTGTTCAGGATGGAAACAGAACCTGATTCACTGTGGTTTCAACACCAGATATGCTAATATACACGCAATTATATGCCGAATTTGTTGTGGTAGTTAGCCTGGCTGAGACCTACCTGTGTGTCCTGGCGCAGTTGAAACGCACACGGAGTAGACACATGAAAATCGGGCTTCTAGATGTAACCCCACGGTAAGGCCATTTGGGGATTTACTGGTTGGTTTTGCTCTTTGGGTTGAGAGGAGGCTCAAACAGAGCGTCTGCCTCTGGAGTGCCCCAGAGCGCTGGAAACCAAGAGGGCTTTCGCTTTAGCACTCACCATTTTCTGCAGAGCCGAAATTATAGCATGAGTAAGAAATGGCGTATTTTGTCATTGCTCAGGGCTTCGGTGCTTGCAGGTGAATCTTTACCACGGGGTTGGTAAGAACATGTCACCGTTCTCAGTAAAGGCCCCATTTTCTCTCTTTTCCTTCAGTGCAGTGCCAATTTTTATCCCCTTCTGAGGGTGTCTGTTCATCCTCTCCCTCCTCCTCCTCCACCTCCTCCTCCTTGGAGATTTCTGGATTAAAGAATAAAGCACAGAATTGATTTCCTGAATGTGCGTTAGAGAGGATTATTCCAGGAGATTCATCCGCGTTTGGTGGATTAATGTTTCCAGGCAAGGGCATCTTCGATCTCAGCCAATACTTCTCTCAACGTATCCCGAAATATTTTTTGCTTTTGCAGGCAAGGAGGAGCATCTGTAACAGCAAGAGGCAGACAGCAGAAGTTCACAGCACTGACATTTGAGCTTCAGAATCTTTTGTAACACCAGCATTTCCCTCATAAATATACAAAGGGTGTTTTATGTGAATTCTGCTTATTTATTACTGTGCTAATAATAAAGAATAAAACCAGAGAGATATCAGACAGACACAGAAAACAATACCAGCACCAGGGAAGTCGGATGCAAATCCCCATGTAGCATCTCTTGCCACCAACGGCACCCTCCGAGCAAGGGGCAGAGCATTCAAATGAAATAGGAGCCTGTCCAATTAATTAATTTGGCCTCCACGCCCTGCACGAACATAGCAGATCAAGGGCCTATTATGCTCTAAGAGCAATCTGTGAAGGCTTTCTAGCAACGTGTGGCTCTGAATTATGCTTCAGAGGTTAACAACCAAAGTAGAGCTAAAGCTGCCTCCCTCCTGGTCTGTCTTGCTCGTGGAGGAGATGTCGTGTATAATTGAGCAGAAGAGGCCAAACCTCTTCCCAGGAGAGGTGGAGGCGAGTCAGCCCTGAGCCCTAATTGAGACCATGGAGACCAGCCTTTAGATGTCAACCAGCCAGACAAAAAGTGATTGCTCCTCAGTCACGCTCGGACAGCTCAGCTGGGCTCCCCTTGTGCTCGGCTTTAGCAGGGCTTGGTCTGGTAATGGCTGTAAGAAAAAAGAAGAAAGGAGTTAAAACAATCAGATTTTAGCAGGGGGGGGCAAAAGAAAGCACTCAGAAGGATTGCCTATCCATCCTTGGAAATTTTCTTCTGGGTACTCACCACTTCATCTCCTTGTACTCTTGCATGGTCCAAGGTTTGCAAGCAACACCGCTGTATGGCAGAGTAAGCGTTAGGAAGCAAGCTGGGGACTAGCGCCCGCGTGATGGCAGGTGAAATTGTCCTGCCCTGTCGTCAGCACATCTGGCAGCTGCTTCAGGGAAGGAAAGGGTCTTTGCTTTTACACTGCCCTCCACCGAGGAAGGCACTGGGCGTTGTAGCTGCACTCTTCGGAGAGCCTAAAATGCTTGGTTTCAAGAGCTGGTTTGATTTTTGGCTTCCAGCCTCAGTCTAGGACCAGAGCAGGAAATCCTGAAGCGTGAAAGAAAATCATCTACATGTCTGGAAGGGTGGGGAAGGAAATGGGGCCATTGCCTGGCTCTGTCAGGGGGGTGGGAAAACCTGGCAGCAGCTGAAGGGTCATGCTAGAAGGAAGGATGGAGCCTCACTCACCTGAGATGGATACCGGCATTCAGAGCAGGAGATGGGAATGGCCTGACCTGCTCTGAAGAAGCAAAAAGCTCGTCCAGAGGCTGGGATTGCGGCGTGGGTGGGAAGATGGTCAGGGTGGGAAGATCACAGTGAAGAGGGACATACATGGAGAGAACGCAAGGTTTCGGGGGAGTTTCTGTATGTGAGGCTATCTAGCCAACTTTGGGGGTAGTCCTAAATACTGAATTTTGTGCCCTTGCTTCTGATTTCACATTTTCTTGCACGAATGTGACTCATATGAATGTTGTGGAGTTTCTCCTGATGTAGATCACCACGTCTGAGAAAACATCCTGTCCCTGAGCCTTACAAAGCCAGAGCACCCCTCCTCGCAATGCATTTCTCTCCCTGCTTTCATCTGGCACTCAGGGAGGATATTTATCAAGCAGAGGTTTCCACCCAGGGCCTTTAGGCACGTTTGTACAGGTGACACCAGCCCTGTTCGATAATCCAGAGAGAACAAAGCAAGAATTTGAAGTGCAAGGGCAAAATATTGGTTGACATTTTGCCCATCTCCTGAGCAGCATCGTCCCAGCGTCTGCATCCACATCCCCACAGCTCCGCCGAGGGACAGCCCTTTGCACAGCACACGCGAAATGTCCTTGGCAAAAGCGTGGATCCCTCCAACCAGGGCCGATAAACCACACGGTCTCACAACTCTCTTGTTTCATTATCATTGCCAAGCTACAAACGTAGCACATGGATTTGCATTTTCTTAGAGCCACCAGGAATTTTGAGGAATAATTTCTCCAGCTGATGCTCAGCACTGGGCAGTTAGGACATTTCCCCGTGTGCCACAGCCCTCTTTCGGATGCTGAAATGCAGAAACATGACCTGACACAAAGAATAAACACAAAACACATGATTTATATATTAGTCCCATCACACAATGTGCTGTTAGCTAATGCCTCAGCAATGCATTGCCAACAGGCAGCGTAATGAGTATTATCTTCTTTGGCTTCAGATAGAAACTTCAAGTTGAGACATGGAATGAAACACGTCCTTGCAGTCCCTCTTGCTCTTCTCCTTTTTTCCACAGGAATCACAGGAATCTCCATTTCCCTGTCCCCGTAGCAGAAGTATCCCGGTCACCGTCTTTTTTTGCTTTCTGCAACAAATCATACCAGATTTCTCTCTACCTCTGGGTACCTAAATAATATGGATAGTTGGACAATATCTTCCTTTTCTTCCAATTTCTAGATTTCTGTAAACAATGTTTCCTCTCTTAAAGATTCCTCCCCCCTCCCCGAGGTCTGTCTGGAAAAAACCCAGCTCTTAAAATAAAACATTTGGGGTTCAATATGGATAGACTCCACAGGAATTTCTCTTGGTTTTGTTTTTCAAGCGTTTTGAATGGAAAGCTTCAACCAGATGGTGCCTAAGAGAGTGCATCACAGCTTTGCGTTTTTTAGGATTGATCTAACTTATTGTCAACTGCAAAATAGCTTCTTTCGCGCTGTTCCTTATACCAGCCCTTACCAGCAACCTCTTTGGCGACACAGCTCAGTGATTAAAACCTGCACTTGGGAAGAAATTCCTTTAACTGTGGAAATTAAAGATGTTGCTCCTGAGCTCCCCGACATTTGCACGGGGCCAGGAAGCCACCTGAGGGCCCATCCCCGCTGCGGGTTTATCGTAGGACAAGGAGAGAAAACAGGAGAGCGATGCAACACTGGGCCCTCGGAGAGCAAAGAGCCGCCTGGGAGTGCGTGTGCTCCAATGGCAGCCTGGGCTCGTCGTAAATCTCCCCCTCGTGCAGCCGCACCGCTCGCTTGATAAATGATGCTCCAGCCTGAGGTGTCAAAAGGAAAGAAAAAAAGCCCCCACTTTTTTTTTTCCTACTTCTTTCTGGTTATTTTTGACAAGCTGGAAGAGAACAGGGGGAGAGGGAAAGGCTGACGCATGTTTGATATACACTTTTGACGGAGCTTTTACTTTATTATGTTTAATTGAAAAGTGTTAACGTCGTCCGACATGAATATTCAGCTGATGCCTTTTGGTGCTGTTCCAGGAGTTACGATCGCCTGTGATTCCACTACGGCTTCTCAGCACGGAGCCCTGTCAAAGCCAGAGTGACAGTGGGGAAGCTATTAATTGAAATAGCTTCATTAATTAGTAATTAACAGCAGGGTAATGACTATGTCACACATCGTATTTCAATGAATGCCCTTCATGTGTTATGGGGCCTTTAATTAAAGAATATGCATTTTAATTAAAGGCAAGTTTGGCCCTTTGGCCTCTGGAATACAAAAGATGTTTCTAACTTTCAAGACTGGGAGGAGGAAAGGTTAGCGTGGGGAAAACCAGGCCGACTGCAAGTCGTTTCAAAGTTAAATCCCTGCCGCGGCCATGCCTGGAGCGTGGTTCCGGGCTCCTGGCCGGGTGGGGAGCAGATGCTGCATTTGCAGGATCCGTGCGTAAAGCTGGGTTGAAGCAAACCACGTCTCTGCACCCAGAGTTTTGCTGGAAGCCGCCCCACACCGTGCTCGACACGGTGGTCGCATTTGTGTCTGACCGAGGGAAAGTGCAGGTTTGGGGGGTTTGGAGCAGGTCGAGCACAGGTCCCATCCTTCACGGTGGTTCCTTGGAAAGAAAGTACCCATCAGTCCTGAGACGGGCACAGGGGTTGGAGACGATCAGTTCAAGGAGCCAAATGGGATAAATTACAGCAGATTTTGGTCTTTGTGTATTCTGCTGGTCAGGTTTTACTCCCTGGGTCTGGAGTGGGCACAGCGTTGGATTCTGTTGGCTGTAAGCACACCGCTTTCTGGAGGGATCCCACACATATGCTCAAAAAGACAATTTGGAGGTTTGAAATATATGGAGTATACAGTGAGCATCAAGGGAAAATTTAGGAAAACAGATCCAAGGTGCCCAAGAGCTATTTACAGTCTCAAGCAAAAAAAAAACCTCAAACCCCACAAAACAATAAAACCTCAACCCAACCCAACAAGAAACAACCACCAAAAAGGTTCCTTTACATTTTGATCAAAAAAAGCATTTTAAAAACAAAAAACTTCAAACTGGTGCCTTTCAAAAACAAACTCTACTCCCCTGACAACCCGATCTGAAAGTCTGAAGAGAAGCTTCCCAAATGTGATGAGGATTAGATGAGTGAGACATTGCATTTCAAAGAGAAAATGGCACATCAAAGGTGGCTCCAGCCCGATACTGAAGCACCCACCCAGGAGGGCTCCTGTCTGGAGGACTGGACGAGGCGGAGGCGGTCGCTGCTGCTGGGAGCCCTCGGAGAGAAGATGGGAAGGGCAAGAGGCAGCCCCACGTCTTTCTGAAGGCAGCTGGGGTGCGGATCAGGCCAACGCAGGTTTTGGGAAGCACATCTGCTCCTCCTGGCTAATGATGTTGGTTGGAAAGTCACTGCTTTGCCCTGTGCTGCTGAAAAGGTCAACAGCATAATTGTGTCTTTAACCAACTCCAGAAATTAATTTAATAACAAACTAAGAGCATCTTCTACATCCCCACCTGGCCATTTCCAGAAGGTCATGGCTGAGGAATTCCTTACCTCACTGTGACATTGCCAGCGTGTCTCAGGGATGGCTGACCCTGCCAGGAGCATGGGCTGATCCCTTGGTCCATCACACGGTGAGGACACTGTTCCCTCAAGCAACCAGATTTTATCTCAATTAATGGGCTACAGCAGAGATTGTGCTAAAATTTAGTCATAAAAGCCAATAGTTTCACCAAGTAAAGATAATTTATACTACTATTTATACTAACCCATGACCCTCTTATTGCACTAGAGTGCTGAACTCCTCCAGTATCTGTTCAGCCTCATCAGAGAGGGTGCAGAGAGATCTGCCAGTCCCTGACACCCAGCAGCACTAACTGAGCCCGCCCTGGGTCTTGGCGTTGGTCAAACCTTTCCAGATCCCCCCAGTACCCCCGTGGACGTGATAGCTGAGGACTGGGACCTGCATGTACGCACCAAACTGAGACTCAGTGTCTGTGGAGTGAAAGAAGGATATGCAGAGGAAACACAGTTTGGAGCCAAGGGGACCGGGATGGTGAGAAGCCGTCTGCCAAATCCCCTCTGCTGCTCTGCGGAAATGCATGGAGAAAACAAGCGGACGTCAAAATTCAGAGTTAAACTTTGGAGGAGAAGTTGGGGGAGGGAAAGCGTGTGAATCACTCAAGGTATCTGAGTATGGTAATTACTGTTAATAACATTAAATAATTTAAACAGACAAGCAATATTTTATATTATATTTCTTTGGCATTTTTACTGGTGTCACACTGGGTTTGTCCTTGTGCCCTGGATCAGTAAGATCTCATTCACCGTGAGTAAAACCAGGAGTGACTTTGGGGTGAGGGATTGCTTTCAAGATTATTTCTTTTTTTACCTATTTATTTCCCAAAGTAAAACTCCAGGTATGAAATTCCCACCCAGGTGGGAACATGAATTGTGCAGACACAAAGAATATATTTAGTTTGCCACAGCAGGTATTTTGTGTGATCGGGGGAAGATGGAACGTGTTTCTGTTCACCACTAAGGCTTGTGTGTGTACATTTCGCTGTTGCACCCTCTCAGATTCTAAGAACAACATATTTTCAGCATATTTTCACCTTTCGGCCCTACCATTCCAGACCCTCTAGGTCTGGTTTCACAACCTGTGCTAAAGTTGCGACTAAGCTGGAGGGGAAAGTGCCATCACAACGTGTGTCCAAAAAAGCCCCTGGTTTCACCACGATGGCTTACACCACTGTTGAAATGCCGGTGGTGTGCTCAGCTGTGTCTAAAACGCAGAGGGCAGGTTTGCCTCCTGAATAAAGCCATGTGAAAAATTGTACATGAATTTTTAAAAGGAAGATGGCTCCCTAGGTAAATGCATTTTGGTGGCACATAGAACAGCAAAAGATGCTATGGCTTTTGTAAAAAAAAGAATCAAACCCTCTTGTTTTCCAGTTATCTGATCTGTAATACTGGCTGGATTCACCTTAGCAGAAAAAACCCTAAATGAGGCTTAATTTTCTTTGAGAGTTTTAACAATAAATCCTGATTTAGGGTCTGTGTTGATAGACTAAATCTAAATATATCGAGCATGAAATGCCTGGATTATCCCAGCCTCATCCCCTTTCTTGCTGTAGGGCAGAGCAATGCTCAGGGTGTTTTTAGACGCAGCTCTTTGCAACTCTGCCGTTGGAAAATCCACCAAAGCACAGTCAGACCCCTGTTCAGACGCAACGCAGACTGGGGGAAAGCAGTGTGGCTGGTCTCCATGGGACATCTGGGCCACAATTTTCCTTTTTTTTCACAGACACAGCAGGAAAGTCCAACCTGGAGGTGACTCACCCTGCGCAGAACAGAGTTTGGCCCTGGCTCCTGGTGGCTGCGATGCAGGGCTGATGATGCTCGTGAGGTTTCTCCCACCTGGGAGAAGAGTCTACCATCAGTTTGCCTATCAGGTGCAACTCGTTAAGGTAATTGCTATTGCTGCAGGAAGGCCACCCTACGGCTCCTGCCCCCAGCCATGGGATGCCAACAGCCCGCTCTGTGGCCGACGCTGAAGCCGGCTCTGGAGTCAATCCAATGCCGCTCTACGCTTTATCTCCACCTGGGAAGAGCGTCATGGCAGAAGACAGACAGACCTATCCTATTTACAGGTTTAAGTGAAATCCAAACATCCCTGCGACGCGCGATGAAAACCCATGAAAACGCCTGACCTTGCTCTGCGTTCCCTCTGTTGTACAACTCCAGGAGGGGAGCCAACTTCTCCCTTTTTACCTCTGCTTTTTTTTTAATACCTTGTTTGTTGTGTACCAGAAGTTGCCTCATCGCTTTCAAATCAAACATCTTCTTCCTTCCTAGAAATTAAAATGTGGCAAGGTCTTTTTGTTTCTTTTTTCTTTTTTTTTTTCCCTGTTTTTGAACAGCAAGATTAAAAGTTGTTTGAAGAATAATGTTTTCCTAAGTTTTAGCTGACATTCAATTTTAATGACTTTTTAAACAAAGTAACTATTAACTGTGCATCGTTTTATAGTTTCCTGATGTCTGACAGGTGTTTTTGCCCATGTGGGAAACAGATGCTAATAACATTTTTCCCTAATAGCTCATAAATAATAAGCATTTAGCATTTTCCTTTGTATACTGCTCTGTCAATAGCCAATTTACTTTTTAGAAGCCACAACGTTTCCCTGTCAATCAGTTTTAGCCTTGGGCACTTTTTGGTGATTAGAAACCCCTTAGAGAGCGAGAACTCCAAATTAGTTTTAAATAAAAAATAAGAATATTCATGCTGTTGAACATCTAAAGGTAAAAAAAAAAAAAGATCTGGGTACATAAATATCACTGGTGGGGTATTAATACTTCATAGAAATAGAGTGACCAACTGCTCTCAGGAGAAATGCAGCAAAGACAAGCACATGACACAAAGAAAGTCATGTATGCTGGTGGAAAAGAACTTTTTTTTTAAAAAAGGAAGTAATTTTGGGGTTTGCTAAAATGCTTAAACTTCAGAAGAGCTATATCATCTTCTTGTTTGGAAAACAAGCAGTAAATCCAGCATCACACTTGATGCCTGCCACGGTGCCTCATTCTTTCAGCATGCCTTGGATCTAGCCCTGGCATTTTGTCTCCTTCCAGCAGAGCAAAGGGGAAAAGCAGAAATCTTTGCCTCCAGGGGGAGAGCAGACACAGAGCTGGGAGGTCTGCAGCAGTAGGCACCAAACCCAGAAGGTACTTCTGGGCTGGCACAGCGCTTAGGAGGAGAGAAGGACCTTGTCCTCCAGGATTCAAAGCTATTTCTGGTGGGGTGAGTTCAGATTTCACACCAGCTTTGCTTCACCACACTTCATCAGCATTTTGGGGGCTGTCGGACCTTCAGCAGAGTTCTGGTCACCGCTGGAGATAGGATACCAATATGGATGGAGCTTCGACACAGTTTGGCCTTTTTCTGCATAAATGAGCTGAAATTCATTGATTTCACTCCTCATTAGCCTTACATCATCATATTGCATTGCAATATGCAGCTCTTCCGCCAAATTTATTTTCTCATTCACTTTGCAAGAGAAATGGAGTGATGCAACATTCGTCTGCCAGTACAAAAGGCAGCACTTTATTTTGAGAGAAAGTGGCCTCGTTTGTTCTAACATATTGACCTGAAACTCCGCAGCACTCTGACATATCTGCAGCCGCACTGAATACCATTAAGCCCCAAGGGGTCTTAGTTAATCAAATGTAAACATGAATAATGCAGTGACATAAAATGCAGGTATCACATACAGACAAGACAAAGGGTCAGACAGTGGGTTGGTTCTTCTGGTTGATTTTTCTCCTTGAATGAAGGAAAAGGAAACTTTTGCCCTCGAATGAAGTGATTCTTCAATCCCTACCATCAAACATGACAAGAGTGACACGACATTACTTTCTTCCTTCATGACCTCGTTTTGTGGCAGCAGCAGCAGCGTCACATCAACTCCTGTTGAAATGACAGCAAGGAAATGGTTAACGGCAGAAATTAAATGGTTAACGGCAGGGTGAAGTGTCTATCCTTGGATTTAGCATTAGCGCTGAGGTGCGGAAGCCTGGATTTCTCTAAGCAATTCAGGCTGCCTGGTTGCCCATGCAGAAGGCAAACATGCCTAATGTTTCAATTCACATGTGGTGACTTACTAATAATAGGGGTGTTAATTGAGAATAGAATAGCTCTAGCAGGTGAGTAACAATTAGCTGATGCTCCTGCTTCTACATATCCGTGCATAGCAGGCTGGAAATCACTTTTGCATATCCAAATTTTAAAGCTAAAAGATGGCTGTTCTGGAAGGAAAAGGGCTTTTGGCAGGAGGCGGGGGCACTGCATGAGCGCCTGTTGCCCCAAAAGAGCCCCAGCGAAAAACTTGGGCTTCATTTACTGTAGGATGTTGGGTTTTGTTCAACAACTTTTGTTCAATTCCCAACTTGATGGTCTCCTTGAAGAGTACTTGCCAGGAATAGTTGAACAAAGAAAGGTCGATGGTTGATATTGCTGGGATCATAACCACTTTTCATGGACCGGGTGCTGATGGAGTACCAAAACCTGTGGGAAGTTTTGAGACTTGCTCTCTAGGTGGTGTTGGGTGGGAACGGTCACTGCGAAGTAACTCAGTGCTAAGTGGAAGAGGTCTGAAAGAAACCTGAAAGACTCACGACACTTTTCTGTCTGTTATTTTTCATTCATTTACTTCTCGGCAATCTTCTCCCACCCACCTCCACCAGTCCCAACACCCTTATCACTGCTGTTCAGGCTCCCACGTGGGAACAGCTCAAGCCAGCCTCCTTGGCCAACCTCAACAGCCTGAAAATGAGGGAGAAGCTCATAAAACTCACACACATCCTTATGAGACTTTCTCTTGCACGTCAAAGTGACAGAGAGGAATCAGAATAATCCCAATGAGCTATTTCAGGGGTACTTAACTGCAATTCTTTTTGCCCCTGCACTAGTCAGGAATAATGCCTGGGTTTGGTCCTCTCCCCTTTTTTTTGGCTTGCTACACACCAAATGGTAAACTGCCCCGAACAGCTACCTCGTTAGTTTTTCCTCTCTGAGCAGTTGGGTTGAAACATATGCCATTAGACCTGATGTCCCCAGTTAAAACCCCTGTCACATCACTAAATATTTCAGCAAATAAAAAATTTTTTAAACACGCGGCCAGATGTCCACATTGACATAGTGCTTAAGGCGTTTGACTGATAAAAAGCCAGGGCCCTTGGTAAGTGGGGATTTAAAAACATGTCCTGAGGCAAGTGTGTGATATTAAAAACATCCTGGGCTCTTTTGTATGGAGATTTGCATACGTTGAGGTTTTAAAGCGAGTGTCCATCTGTCACTGAGCATTCTCCCAATACAACAAAGCATCGATAAATATTTTGAACCACAGTCACTTTTCAGCAGGCACCAGCAAGGAAGCAGAATGGTTTCAGCTGGGATCTCCATCGCTTTGTGCAATAAAAGGAGTTGCAGTTTCACTTGGAAGCGGTGTTTAATATTTATGAGGATGACAGCCCTGTACAATTACAGAACTACAACCTGGCCCTTAAGTGATTCCATAAAAACTATCAGCCAGCCAGAGCAAAAATAAAACCCTAAAGCTTTTGTTCTGGAAAGTCTAGTTGCTGGATGTAGTGATGTACCGCAATCGTGCTTCAGCCATGGTGGCACCCGCTTGCAATGCACATGGCAGCAGGCCGGCTCCGGTGTCTGTTGAAGCAACGGAAAGGCTCCTGCCAGCTTTAGTGAGCTCTGGACCAGCCTGGATGCAGCTGAACTGTCACCGAAGTGGAGCAAATTCATCATTCTAAGTGTGCGTGTTGGGAAGAATGGGTCGAAAACTCAACCGGCTGCAGTCCTGTTCAGATCCGTTGCATCTGCGATGGGTTTGGCTTCTTGGACTTTAGACAATATTCTGTTTGAAGTCTCAGTCTGGGATGTGAGAAAACATGCAGTGGCAGCAAGGACGGGGATCAGGATGTCTTCCCTATAGTAGAAGGCCCAGTGGCGTGGGAGGCATTTTGCAGAAGAAAAAAGCAAGAAAGCAGGCATTGCTCGGTGCGTTGAGGAGCTGGCAGTCTCATTTCAGACAGGACAGAGAATGACCACATCTCCAAAATCCACATTTTTATTTAGTTTTTCTTTTGCAGGTTGACATTTTTCAACGAGGTGCCACTTTCCTCTTATTCTCCAACCATCTAGAACATCTGAAGTGTCTAATTGAGAAGAGACAAAGTCACAGCACAAAATACGCTTGCAGCAACTATTGTAGCTAATTAGACAATTACAGTTTAAGCATATCTGCATCTGAGCTGATTGATTATCTCGGTAGATTTCCAGCCTGTCCTTCTCATATTTTTTCCTTCCTTTAATCTGAATCTGGTCCTGAACTCTTCCTGCCTTACCACTGACCATTCTAAAGAGCCACCTGTAAAATAGATGGTTATTAATCATGGGTTTCCCTGTTTCTCTTGCAAAGCTGGTTCTGATGGTGCTGTAAATATTATGGTGTTGATGGTGAGAGATGCCAGGTGGCAGATGGATTTTTTTGTAGGCGCAGCATGATGGTCTTACACAGTGTACGGGTAGGTGACTGCGTATCCGTCTCGACTGAGAAAGAGAAATCTCAATTAGCACATGTTTGGGGGTATTTCTGTAAGTCTCGTGTTTAACAACTTAGATATCTGAGGAAAGAAGAGTTTCAAGAAAGCAAGGGGCAGACAATAACAAAAAAATCTGTTTCGTTCACAGAATACACATATTTATTAGAAAGGCATTGATTTTTCCCCCCGGCAGGCAATACATGTTTACTGCTGCTTGAAGGCAGCAATACTTTATTTGCAAGCGTATGCTGCTAAAGCAAACTCTGACTTTCCCGTCTACGGTTGCAGTACAGCTTCTATCCAAGCACGGGATGCTTTGGGACAAATCCTGTGTGTCTTGGTGGTTAAACGGCTGCATCAGTTGTGTCAGTGTTTCTGGTGTTAAATGCATGATTGCTTGGGAGAACAGGAGGATGTGACAGAGGAAAAATGGCTCATGACCACATTAATTTCAGGTAGAAGACAAGGGATGATGTGGGTAAGAATATCAGCCAAAGACATTCCAGTCCTAAGGCCAGAGTCCAGAGAAAGTGAATGCTCACCTGCTTGATTAATCTCTGCTTGATGTTTAAACTATCTAATGTGTAACTGGGAACTCAACAGGAGAATGCAGCTCACAAGCTTTCTGCATGTTCAGCTGCCGGTAATAAGAAACATGATCAGACGGCTCAGTTCTGAGAAAGAAATCTAGTATTCTAGCTTTTGCTTGTATTTTGGGCTCTAATTTATATTAAAGGGCCATTTCCCCATGCAGGTATAAGACCTCAGCTGTCATTTAATATAAGGGCTTAGATATTTTCCTCCAGAATAGTGACTAAGATCACCCACAGCCTGCATTCATCCCAGGGGTCAGGTACTTCTCAGGGGCTGACAACGTACGAATCAAGTGTCGCTGACCTTCCCATGCGAAATCTGCTTCCCACGAGTTTGAGACTCGGGCTGCTGGGAGGGACATTTCCACATCCCCTTCAAATCCCTGTGTTGAGCAAACTTCTGCTTCCAAGCAGATAGCTTTTAAAAATATCATAGAATCGTAAAAGTTGGAAAAGACCTCTAATAATCATCAAGTCCAACTGTCAACCCAACACCACTATGTCTTCTAAACCATGTCCTGAAGTGCCATATCCACACATTTTTTGAACACCTCCAGGGACAGCTGTCCCTCTTCAGATTAAGCAAATGAATTTCAGAAGGTCTCCCTTGACGACTGCTGGAAATTGGTGAAATACTTTTCTAAACTTAAAGTTTGACACATCAAGAATGTGCATGAGGCAGTGTTAATGTTTCCAGCACAGGCAAGAGCCAGGAAAACAAATGGTGATTTTCAAGCCTTTGTGGATAGTCCCAGTCCCTTTTGCAGAGGGGGTGCAGCTGCATATTGAATCAGTTGGGCTGTGCTTTATTTGATTGCCAGCGCTGGCTTGGGCACACCAGTCCTGTAGCCCGTGCGGCTGAAAAGGGGCTGGAAGGCTTTTATCGCTCGTGTGACAACCTGTTGGTTGGTGCGTCCTCGATCCAGCACTGACTGCCTGGGGAACACGCACACCGAGCTTGCGTCAGCCGGAGCCTCACCTCGGCAAGCCAGCAGACCCATGCCAAGTCACACTGGCTCGGACTCTTGCCAAATGGGTATGCCATAGAAATGAAATGCCAAATCCTTTTCTTTTTATATAGCCAATTAAAGTCAATTAGACTACTGGTGTGAGTTGGGCACACCAGCGCTGGGATAAAGACAAAACGGTGCTGCATGCCTTCAACAACCAGAGCAGAATTACTCTGTTTTTCTCCCACAATGATTCAAGCTACGGGGTGAGGCACTCGTTTGGGAGGAAAAGCATTTCAGAGGGAAAAAAATCAGCCCTCACTAAGTCCACATCTCATTTCCTCAAAGCTTGCTTACTGCCAGCTCCCTAATTTATGTAAACTGGTTGTCAGAGCTGAATTAAAACCTACAATTAGCAATCCAGGAGGGCACGGCTGTAATTCAGACAGATGTGCCACTTAAAAATATTTACATAAAGCTTGCAGGATAACCAGCACTCCCAGAGGGAGCCATCAAGCAAGCCTCCCGGCACCGGAGCAACATGACTTGGAGCTGGCTTTGGGTGATCGATATCCATCAACCCAGCTCCGCTGCCCAGTCTGCAGAGCACGACCATGGCTTAGATTTGCAAACTGCTGCAAGCACAGCTGCAGCCCTTGGGATCAAAAAGTATCAAGACCTAAAGAAGTTATCAAGAGCCTGAATGCTTTCCGACCTGCTCCTCAGAGGCGATGGGAGAAGATGCTCTGGAGCCAGTGTGAGTTTCTTTGAAGATACTCAGAAAAGCTCAAAACACTCTTAACAAACCAGGAAAGTCTTGTTGCTTGCTACACCATAAGCTTACTGGCAAGTACCCTCCCTGCATCCAGAAATTATGACTTTCTGAGCTTAACATCCAGGAAGAAGTACGTGACATGGAGAACAGCTTGGCTCAGTGCTTAGAGCAGGAGGAATGGCATCTGATTTCTGGTGGCCATGCACAGGGCTGGCAGCTGCCTCTCAGTTCACTTTGTTACTTGTAAGGGCCAATTCAATCTAGCAGTTTCTTCTTGGGAAAGACTTTAGAGATTCATTTGCACTTTTAAAAACTTGGGATTATTGACCAGACTAGAAAGCTTTCACTATGACCTGGCTGTGAGAATGGCTTCCACTTTTTTTTTTAACCAGCTTCTGCTCTTCTTAGAAAGTGTGAAGAAGCTTAAGGGAAAAGTTTAAGTTTTAAAAGATCCACTGCTGTTATGGTGCAAAATTTAAACCTGTTTATACACAGCCTTAGTCATTCTCCAGTGCCATTCAGACGTGAAGGCAATCCTTGTGAACGGACAATGGGTTCCGTTTGTTGACCTCTCCTCTGGTGTACCCCCGTTTTTATCTCCCAAATCAAATGCAAGAGGTGATAAACTATCTCTGGAAAGCAGCACTTTCTATGTGTCAAGAAAGTCTAATTTAGAGTCTTTATCTCCAGTTTCAGATAAGTATTGCTTGAAAGGAATCGTGTAGGTGGCGTTGGGATGCCAGGAGGGGTCTCAGGCTTTCCGAGGAGGGTTTAGGAGCCCTGAATAAACACATCTGCCTGAGCAATTTAAAGCTGGGAAAAGCATTTGCAACAGTCAGTTACAAAATGGAGCCAGTTCACATAGATGGTGAAAACAGTCACGCTGTTTTAAGTCCACAGCAAAACCAGTGACTTAAACTGGCTCAGGCGTAGCTCTGGTAGAACAAGTTAAAACTAATCACAGATGTCAATTTACAGAGATAAGCTTTTCTTTTTCCTCCACCGCTGCCCTGGCTACTGATAATCACCATTTTCCACCTTTCCAGTTGCAGAAGTTCACATTTAATGTAAAGAAATGTCAGCCTGGAGATTGCACATGAAATTTTGAAGATATTTCTTTGATATTCACTTGCTACTCTCGTCACACACAGTATTTCTTGCTCCCTTGCTGGTAGCCAACGTCTCTGGCACTGACACGTATTCCAAAATCATTGCAAAAGCCCATGACTTGTCTCAAATATTTATGGGAATACCCAGAATATTCACAGCAACAGATGAAAGAAGACTGACTACCTGATTTACTTGTTTATTAGCAAAATACAGAAATAAAAGTGGTTGCCCCCTTTTGTTTCCATTCTACCTGTGGCTTGCTCAAAACTTCCTAAATTTGAATATACTTTCATTTTAAAATGGAAGTGATTTACGTTGTTAGATTAATCTGCTGGCCTTGGCGGGTGGAATATTCCAGCAAAGGGTTTGCTTTGTTTCAGCACAATGGAAGTTGAAAAAAATACTGCAGACAAATTTTATTATTGCAGCTTTTATATGGGACATGAAAGCGCACTGGTTTAATACAAAGTCATTACTGCAGTTAAAACCATTAAGTTAATTAATATGGACATTTATTACTACCGATAAAAGATAATATCAGGGGATTTATAGAAACAATATATCTGTATATTCTTCCTCCTAAAGTCTCCATGAAGACAGGACTTTCAGTGGGGCGGAATATATTGTAATGGCACCTGTTACTGGGGCTTGCACTAAAGGTAGGTCAAGGGGAACACTTGCAGGAGAGTCATTAAGATAACCCCGGCCCTGAGAGCACCAGGGCTCGCAAAATAATTCCTTCAACCTTTATAATTATAATACATTGAAGGAAGCAGCAAGTCCCTTGGTCCTGCCAAGCCTTGAGCGGTAGAGAGGGAGGGTAACCTATTTCTTTTATTGGGAGCAACCCCTCCACTACCGAATGTGGGGACAGGGTCAGCTCCCATCCTCAAACATAAAGATAATTCTGCACTCCGTTTTTAGCCAGAGAAAAGTCAGCAAAACCCTCAGCTTCACCCCTTCCACCTCCCCAGGTCTTTGGAGCTGAAAAACCTCAAGTTGTCCCTGACCGCTCTTGGTCATTTCCTTGTACTGATGCTGGATAACAGTTGGGAGACGTGGTAATTTAATAAAGCTTTGCAAATGTAGACAACTGCAGAATGTGATAGAGGGGCTGTATCAATCACGGTAATGACAGACATTAGCAGAATGCCAAGTGTTTTGGTCTCCGCAGATCTGTCACCGGTTTGCAGGCAGCAGTTGTAAGTACAGGTCTGTGCAACGGCCGTTCTAATTTAGTGCTGTCTGCAAAGCTGTCATTTCAGGAGAAGATTTATTGGGCTGATACATGTGATTTATGTCAGACGGTTTCAGCTTCGCTAACTTGTGTGCGACAATAGTAGTTAACAAGCAATTAAAATCTTTGGTCCATGGTGCTGGAAGCTACAGGATAGTTCCCCGGATCCATCGTGCAGCATTACCCTCTCTTAAAAATCCTCATTTTGGAGGCTAGGGGGGATTTCGGGGACTGCTCTCCCTGGCATGGATGGTTTCTTCCTCTACTTAAAACGGTGTGAATCTGTTCTTGGGGAGGGTATTTTTAATTCGGGTTTTCTCCAGCTCCATTAGTTCCACGGTTATTCTGTGGAAGTCTCCAGGTGGTGAGCGGTGTCTACCACTTCTGTGTCTGCTCCTGTGTGCACACAGTGCTGTGGCCGTGGTCTGCAGCCATCAGCAAGCTCTGTTAGATAGAATGACCCAAGGAAACAGCACCTCGTCTCACGGCTAAGCCCAGGCAGCCTGTGCACATGCGTTTGCTGTGATCCCTCTGCCAGAGAAGCTCCTCCAGGACCCCCTCCCTGGCTGCTTTCCACTCCCCCGAGCTGGCGAGCTGGTGACCCTCCTGGTGATGGTGACCTTCCTGGTGATGTCCACTCGCCCAACCCACTGCTGCCGTACCCGGCTGGGGAGCAACCACACAAAAACCTGGTGCAACCACACCTGGGTATGAAAAAATAAATATTCGGGAGCAAAAATGAATTTGGGCTGATGGCCTCAGGCAGCACCTCCTCCAGCTGCACTTGCGCACCAGCTGCCATCATCCCAACGCCGCGCTCCATCCTTCCTGCGGCTGCGGCTGCCAGGGGTGGCAGATGCTGATGAGCTGTAACAACCCCTTCTGCCGGCTCCGGACCCCGCCGTCAGGGCCGGGAGCCGAAGTCAGGCTGCTCCGACTGAAGCTCGGCCAGCCGAGCTGTGTGAGCCCGTCCGCACGCTCGCCTGAACCAGACTCCTTTAGATCAGACGGCACTTTGGAGATAATTAGCCTCATTGCATATACACAGTGGCTCTCCCATGAATGATGCAGGCTTAATTGCTAATGACAAGGCTGGTTTTTTTTTTTCTTCCTTTTGTTACTACTGCGAATGACGATAAATACACACCTCAGTGGGCATTTTCACCCCCTGAACGATGCAGTCCTTTTTCCCCCTTTCCTTCTGTGGTCTTTGAGATGGTAATCGAGAGATCAGATTTTTTTCCCACATTATGAAATGGTTACAGGAGGCTGCACCAGAATTTGCTGTCTGTAGATGATGCACTTTCTAATACCTAGCACATCTTTAAATCTCCTTTGCCCTCATTTTATGTACAAACTTCAATTCATATTAGAAATAATATATTTATGTTTCTGCACTTGTGAACCTGTCAAAATCACAGGGAAATCTTACAGACGAGCGACGGCCCAGCGCAGGGAGCAGCCATCGGGAAACGCTGCATCTCACCGCTTAACCGGTAACCACAACTTTCAGACATTTTCCAACACTTTGTCCTGCAGGGTTTATATGTCACAGGTGAATATTTGGCACTTAAAAACCAGCTAAGCCTTTCCCCTAGCCCTTATTCCTGCTACTAGTCACTTGTGGCCCACATGCAGAGAGCCTTGACCGGGGGAAGGTGCTACAGGAGGGCAAGCTCCAGTGATGAGCTTAGTTCAGATTTTTGGCTCCAGCCCAGCTTTGCTAGCATTCAGTCAGGCTTTTCTGGTATTTACAACTTTCCTGGCTGTTTTTCCCTTTCCCACCACCCCAGAGGCTGGATCCTTCCTGCTTTCCACCACCAAGCCAGGAAAACCCCAGGGCATCAGCTAATGAGGCATGGGGAGGACTTCGTGCCTTTTGGTACCCGGTGGGTAGAACACATCTACCTCAGTTCCTTTAAAACACTCAACAGCTTCCTCCTTTTCAAAGCAAAAGCTATATCCACCCTTCTGGCTCCTCTGTTTTTTACCACGGGGCGGAGTTGTCTGACGCTCTGCACGCAGGACCTGGGTTTGAAGACCCGAGTGAGTCCAGGATCACAGTCAGCATCCCAACAGCGTCTGCGGCACTGAGCCGTGCAGCCTGTCTCATGCATCAGGGTGGGAAGAGGGCACGTCTGCTTAAAGTACAGCGGAAAAAAAACTAAGGAACTAAACAAACCCCCTGGAAAAACTTCTGCTGAGCAAAGGTGATCCGAGCCGACATTGAGAATTGTTTGATTTACAATAACAGGGAGATAATATTTTGCTAAGCCTCCCTGTAATACAATGTGTGTCATTTTAAATTTCCCATTACACTGAGCAATCTAATAAATAAATGCCCCGGCTGCAATAAACATGAATCATTCAGTGCGGAGAAGCTCTCAGCAGTCCTGTAACAAATATCTTCTTCCTAATGGTCTTTGGAAGTCACCGATTAATTTGACTTTCAGCTGAGCGGCTCTGAAGCAGAGGAGCCTGGCTCCTGCCAGACAAGTGCCTGCAAGATGCTGGGTCAAACTCTGCAGAGATTTAGCGACAAATCAGATTTACAAATTAGGGATGTGCCGCTCTGTAAAGGATACGGCTCAAGCCTGGTGATTAGCAAGTACATGGTCAAATAGAATTGGCTACTGGGGTTTTTCAGGGTTTTTTTTCAGTGCTAGAAAACAAAAGCGGTTGTTTTACATGCTGCAGCAATGAAAGCCACCTTGTGAGAACAAGAAAGAAGTTCATGTTATTTGTCCCCTAATTTCTGCTGTTAATCTTTCACCGGATTATGTGCACGTGAAGGTATTTCAGCCATCTTCTGCCCTCATGCCAATATTTGTTAGAATTTGGGATGGAATTTAATATGAGTAATGTTAGGAGAAACAGGTCAGGGTTTCAGATTAACACCAATAACCATAATGAGAACAGATGCTTATATCCATCTGGAATGTAGATTTAATATGTTAAATTCATAGCTCAGCCCATGAAATGCAATCATCAGATGTTTACTGGTCCCAATTTAATGAGCGATTTTGGATTAAACAGGGGCCAAACAACAGGCCACCAATCTATATTAAATCTCCGCAAAATGAAAATTGCAAAGATTTACTTAGGGTCATTACACAAGAAAATTTAATCACAACCTCATCCATAATGTCACATCGTCATCAGACTGATAATTGAAATGCCATGTGAGGGATTATGAATAACCCTCTGTTTATGAAGATAGCTTTCTGATTATCTCTGTGTCCTGTGAGTAACATAAAATATGATTTGTATTAATGTACATAGTCCTCGCCTAAAAGAAGCCCATTGGGGATCTGCAGAAAAAGTCTGATATTTTTACCTTCACTCTGACTGACGGGAGATGTTGTTCAATATGATTTTAAAGCTGCACGGCGAGGTGAAGCCTTGAATACCGACTCGCCCTGTGTTTGGTGGCATCGCAGGGAGACGGAGCTTGCAATATCCCTGCAGCTGTGCGGGTGCTATAAAGTATTCAGCACATGATTTTAGTAAGCAAACATTGATTTGTCTAGAATCGATATTAATTTTTCAGACTGTATGTTCTCCGGGGGAAGAAATGTATTTTCCAGTATCTTCTAAACACTTTTGTACATTTGGGATGGTAATAAGAGCACGCTTTTGATTTTGGCACGTTGCAAAATTTTAAACTCTTGGATATCTGACAATTATATAATTGTGCATTGTACTGGATTACACAACAGCCTACAAATAGCTGAATTTCTCATAGCATTTGGTCTGAAAAGTCCATCTAAATATTTATAGAGCGTGTGCTGAGCAACTCTCTGTTCCAGCCCTGAAGGTGAATCGAGCGATTGAGATACTCCAGAAAGCACCCAAACAAGCAACGAGCTCTCCTTGTGAACCAGCGTGTGTGCTGCCGGCAGACGGGTGCTGCTAACACGCCTGGGCTGCTCCCACCCGTTGCTTCCACCGTTGAACCCGCTGCGTTCTTTAGTTCACACCTAGGTGAGCCAGCCCTGCCACCGACCTCCCCGCCGGCCCTGGACACGTCACCTCCTCCCTGTCAGACGGCACCAAGCAGCCAACACACGCGGGCGCAGGAGATGACCCCAGCCACTGCTGGCAGAACCGGTCAGGGCCCTGCACAGAGGAGGCGGTTTCTCATTTTCTGGCCCCGCAGGTGAGATCTTCATCTGAGTACCCAAACTAAGCTTCCCCCTGCCAAGCCCAGGGCAGGAGGGAGGATGAACCGAGCAGCTCATCTCCAGAAATGAGCTCCTCCTCCTCCTCCGAGTGGCCCGAGCTCAGTCTGAACGTGTCACACACCCTGGGGACTCAGCTCCGTTCGGGGCAAGATCAGGAGGCGAGTGGGAATGTGTCTTTTCCCTGTTCGAGGCTCCTTTCTGTACCTGCTCATTGCCAGCGCTGCAAAACTGATCACATCCGATGTGTTTTAATTGCCCTGCATATGAATTAATTAGCCCCTTTGTCAGAGAGCAATTAAGCGGGAAGCTCAGGAACAAGAAAAGCCACAGCAGAATAAAAACCCGCGTCTCCTGCCTGGCAGGCAGAAGCCAGCAGCCCCTGCGAGCATCTCGCAGCCGAGCTGGAGAGCGGTGCCTGGGGTTGGGGCATCCGGACGGTCGCTGCAGCCGCGAGCCAAGGTTTGGATCAGTGCCCCACACCACGCTTCTTCATCCACATTCTAAAGAGCTTTAGCCACACACATGCCCACATGGAGAGAGCTGAAGCTTCCAGTGGATCTCAGCCCACACTGGGCTTAACAGGATCTGAGAAACTTTTGCATCTACTTCTTAGCTGTGCTGGCCTAGGAGTGGCATTCTCCTCCAGAAATCATTTGTTCCTAAGCAAGTCTGCACTCCTCCTTGACTGCAGCAGGCAACCACAGGCGGAGGGAGCCAGATTTTTCATCAGCAATTAAGTAGGAGGCAGAAAAACGCTGCGCACTTTGCAGGTGGAGGTTACACCTGGGAAAAGGCTGGCACTCCACGTTGGATGCGCAGCCCTGAGGTCTGACACAATTATCAGCGTCTGTGGCTGAAGATTCACAGAAAAAATGTTGCTGTGTATTTAAAAAATGGATCTGCTGTATAAGTACACATGGCTGGAGAAAGCAGCAGACCCACAGAGGTACGTCAGTGCCGCTGCCCGCGGGCACGGTTTATGCATCGGCTGGGCTTAGTTCGGAAGGTACCAGGCAACGTGACAGAAGCACAGACAAAATGGATGTTGCCAGTTGTACCTACAGATCTCATCAGCAAACACAGACTGAACTCCTCGCCCCGAGATTAATGCCAGGGTGCCAGGTCCTGGAACGGGGACGGGGTGGTTGCCCTGCCCCGACAGTTGGCTTGGGAGAGAGGGAGCGCAGATGGAGCCTTTTCCGGCTGGCTAGCCCGGATCAGTGACCGGACCCCAGCTTTCATTATTTACACAAGTAGCACAGATAAAGCTATTAAAAACAAGACATCCACAGAGAATGGGGAGCCATACGCTGTGCGTAATTTAAATCAGAGCTTGCACCAGCACTAATACATAACCAGTGCAACTAAATGTAGATAAATAGGTAAGGCATATCTCTCCACGGACCAAGGTAAGAGAGGATGGTATTTTAGAAGAAGTCCTTGTGATGTTTCTGGCTGCCCAGCCATTGGAAAAACAAGAACCAAATCCCATGTGGGTGGAATTTTACCCAGGATGCCACATAACGAAGTAAATCACAGAAGACAAGGTGCACTAAGTGGCTAATGATGGGGCGGACTCCTTTTGTTATTTAGGCATAAATGATAATGCCCCGTTTCTTGAGCACACAGTGTTCATCCATGGGAGTTGGCAGAGGACACAGATGGGGAGCCCCACAGGCAATGACACTGCTCTGATAACTTGACTTCAACACACACTTCTTGAAGGGGATGGCCCAAACCTACTGTCACGAGACGAGGTGGTCTCCTAAATCGCCAGAGCACGGTGGAAAGGTTCCTTGGGATGCTTACCCCAGCCCTCAAAAAGAAACGTGTTTTCCACTAAAGCCACAAAATATTCCCTGAGCCTCATTTACAGGCTGTTTAATCCCTTGTTGGCCAATAGCATTTTTATGGGGATTAGTATGAAGGAATGGACGGGGTGACCTCCTCTGTGCCTAAGGGTTTGTTCTTGTCATGCCACCCAAAATGCTGAAAGATGAGCAACTGAGAAAATCTCTGCTACCGAAGGTGCACGACCCTGACTCTGTCCTGATTCAAAAGAGCGAAGAAGCTGTGGTGTTCAAGGTGGATAACTGTAGGAAGCAGGTCAGGTACGGTTTGAGCTTTCATCTTGGAGCTGCTTGGCCCTTGCTGTCTTCCACATTAGGTGTGATTCCACCCGAGATCACCAACAGACGATGGCATATCTAATGGCACATTTTCTGGCATCCTGAAATGCCACTTCCCAGCTATTCCCTGCCATCACTACGGAACAAGGTCCTTGCTTTCCCAAGGTGTGCACGACAAGGCTGATGGGTACCCAACACGTGTGGGCTCTGCACACCATCTTCCCGTGCTCACATGCGAGACTCGGGCAGCTGTGCCTGGAAGTGGACACCTACAGTGACTTTCTCGGGATCTGCGCGTTTAGCAGGCTTAGCCAGCGTTACAGCTCCCCGGCACCTTCTCTCCTGCGGGCTGATCCATGTAAGCGTCTAAGAGCATCGTGCTGCTGCCAGGCGATGGTTCACTCCACTAACAGCTGTCCCTGTGTGGTATTTAAACTCTGAGGTTCTAATCCCACAATTACCCATTAGGGAGGTCATTATACATGGACCGACAGAGCAGACCTGGGTGGAGATTGATGGCTTTCATTACTCCCTTCCGCTTTTCCAAACCCAGGACGTCTTACCGAGTTTCTCCAGACATACGGTGCTGGAGCGGATTCAGCTTTGCGGTGATGACAGGACGCTATCTGCTACTCTTTCACTGAACAGTTGGGCTGAGTGTTGCCTCCCTTATTACCGAGGGTGAAAAAATAATGAGTCATTATTAACGGTTGCTGGCTTGTGGGCAAAGTTTAAAGGTGCTGGGTGAGGGCCAAGTTACGCTCATGCCCATGGCTGCACGGAGGCAGACACGCTCGCCTGTGTGGGTCTCCCTTTAGCGATGGGAAACACGAACGTAAATGCAAATCCCGCTACGGGGACAAAGCTCTCCGGTGTGTAACAGGGCTGATACGGCAGAACGCCTTCGTGAATCCCATTCGGTAAAAGTACTCATCCGAAGGTGACAGCAGCCACAAAATGGAGGTGTTAAAGAGAACTGACGCATCAGATAAACTCCAGCTGTCGCCTCCAGTCAGCGCATCTCCTCTTTCCCCTGCCTGGCCCTCTTCTCCTGGCTAATATCCCTAATGAGCAAGACTGAAAACATTTTTTCCTTCTTTTGCTCTCAGCCTCGAAGGCTGATCTTTGGTTTTTTTCCTTTCCTTCTTTAAACAGTCTCATTTCTCAAAGAAGAGGCAACTGAAACCCAGGAAAAGTCAGCAGTTTGCTGCTTGACCTGTTTTTCTCTAGAAAGCTTGTCAAACACCTTTTGGATGCTTTTCCATATCCTCCAGCTAAACACCGCTCCAGACCCCGTACTCAGTACTTTTTTTTTTTTTTTCCTCTCCCAACCCCAGTTTAAAAGATCAGATTTGAATTTTTTTCCCCTGCTGCAAAAAGTCTTACAACACTAATTATATAGTAGCAGACTCTCTTTTTCAAACCATTCCACAGGGTGATTTTCTCACGGCTTAACCTTAGCCAGGGGAAAGGCGAGTCTGTTTGCAAGGACAGCCACCAAAGAGTTAAAGGATGCTGCAGAAGCAGAGGCTGCCAGCTCAGGGTGCAAATACACTGCCCACTAACTCAGGGCTAAAACTAGTGCTCTTCGGTGCGTAATAAAGATTGCTGGGTGGTTCTTCTGAGCTGAGATGAAAAGATTTAGTTGAGATCCCTCGCAGGTACCTAATTTTTTGCATGGCAGATACTAAAAACATTCCTGGCTCAAAGAACAGTGCCAGTAAGGACCTGTCTCCTCCAGCTCCCACAGCAGGGCTATGCTATATGCAGCCCTGTTGGGATTCACTCAAACTGCTAAAACTGATCACCCTCTGTGTAGAAGCAAAGTATTTAGGACACTTAATTTTGCTCCAGTAAGCCCAGATGCATAAAGTTGAGTGTATGTATTTATACAAGATCACGGGCTTTAAACGGACAAACACTCCTTGTCCTGCTGACAAACTGGCCAAACAGGCGAAAATATATCTCCATCAACAGAGATATCGAGACACTGATCAATTCACCACTATACGTCAGGATGTTATTTTGTGCAGAGAAATAAAAATCTCTTAAATTAATTTCTACTCTTGTCTCAGGGGTGCTGTGGAAAATTACCCAATGGTGAAGAATGTCACTTGCTAAAGTCTTATTCTGTCCATGTAAAATGGTTGATACATTAACGTAAATAATTTCCAGTATTTTGCTATAAATAGTCCATCATCAGTTAGAAATCTCACAAAGAGAATGAAGAAACAAGAAAATTTTGTTGAACTGATCCCTCGATGTTGTTTTTTTCCAGTGGTGGCTATTTTGAAAATATACTCTGCTTGCTTACATGAACAACACCCCGAGAAGAGTTAAAAGTGGCACATTATCTTTCCAGTGACATATTTAGCCAGTTATTCAGGCTATAATGAAGCTGTGTAATGAAGTCAATGTCCTTGAAAGTTCTTCATCAATTTTTTTCTCATCTGTCAGCATATCCACTTGCCGACACAATATTAATTAAACACAACATTTCCTGGAGTGTTGAAGTGAAGTCCCATCACTGATAATGAACAGGTTTAGGAGAGTCACATCCCAACAAAATTACTTTTTAAACCAGCCTTATTAAGCAGAAAATTAGACCTAAATCACCCTACAACATCCTCATTAAAAGCCACTGATCCTTGGCTGGTTCTATGTTCTAACATCTTTAATTAGCAAACTGCTAGTCTATCTGCCATGATAAATGCTATTAATCTTACCTTTCATTTGCTTTCTCTTAACCTATCATTTGCCCACTTCAGGGAGATGCACGCTTCCACCAGAATTCATTTTATTGCGTCTAATGCCCTTGTAAGGATGAAAAATGCAGCAGTCATGGGTTAAACGCGATGATTCTCTCCGCCCTCGCTCCATCACCGAGTTTCAAGATTTGTGGATATCTTGGATGGCAGGCTTGCTGTGTCTGAGTGGAAATTAAGAGTATTTTCCAGTAGGCATGTATGGAATACTGTTGCCAAGCCTTGATAGCAAGCCACAGTGCAACTGCGGATCGGTGCCCTCTCCGCTGCCCTACTTAAACCAGGGAAGAGTTATGGACATCAATTAAAAAATAATCAGGGTGCTTGTGAAAGCTCCACCCAGGGAAAAGAAATGCTTCAAAAACACAATTGCATTTTAGAATTGTAGCTACTAATTCCACCGCCTTTGAGTAGCCTTTACAACCTGTGACAGGTTCACAGCTTCCTTCATATTTGTTCACAGAAGCTCCAGAATATATCAGGACAAATAACATACTGCATTAGGCCACTCTCACATCACATTACTCAGCTGTAAGCATATAATGCTGTGCCATACTATGCTTTTCAGAAATGCATTATTATTGGCCGTGTTCTCAGGTACAAAATGCCATCTTGGATGAGCAGTGCTTTTTTCCAGTTTATAACTGTGGAACTGGGGCTCTTCACTAGGTTTATGCTGGCTGATTTTTGCAGTGGGTCTGTGCATCATCTTCTTACAGCAAAAGCCATCACCGCGTTCAGCTCACAGCTCCTGGGCAGCAGAGAAGCACAGATTTGACTTCACCCACTCAGATAACGTGTGTGATAAGTTCAGTCTGTGTTCTTCAGTAGGTATTTTCGACGGGCCTTTGGAAGAGGCTCTGACCTGGATTAACACGACAGGTCCTGATCGCAGACACCGTCCACAACCTTCAATTTTAAGAGCTTAACTCTGAGGTTTGTCAGCATAATTTATGCCACTTACCCCTAATCATTTATCTCTTTCATTGTTATTATCCCATATTATTTAGTGACCACGCTTGCATCCCACAGATACAAACACTTTCCCTTGGCAGCTTTAATGAAAGCTGCTTTTAATTTCACGTTGCCTTGGGTCATTCTGACTGCTGACGGGCTGCTTCTTATTGGGGCCAGGTCATTCTGACTGCTAGGAAACCACAACCTTTGAAGGTCTCATTTTAAACCCTAATTCTAGCACGAGGCTGTAAGGCAGGGGTTTCTCTCAGTGTTTTTATGTGTCGGAAAAGCGGGCGTCTCTTCTAAGCTACCTGAGCAGCTTCTGCAGTCCGTGTCGGGAGACAAGCATCCCCAGCAAGTGACCAGTCCACCTATTCCGCAGCGACACGGATTACCCTTGGGAAACCATTGTCAATCGTTCCTCTATAGGGAGATGGCCCAGGCTTAATGAGTTGTTGGCTTAATGACTTTTAGATGTTAAGTACAATAATCTGACTCCCAGTGGTTTTGTTTTCAGTCTGGGGCAGATGAGTCACGACTCGTACGCAAGAATCGTATTTGTGAAGCTGTGCTTTTCTGATGAAACCCTTCTCTCACCCCCAATATGTTTCCATTAGCTTGCCATCAGTAAATAATTTTTCCTCCAGCACACAAAGACACATGACACGCTCATTTACGCACACACATGCAAAACCAGATTAACTACTCCATAAATTAGTTAAAAGATTTTCCCAGAGAAAATCAAGAGGAAAGACACATAATTTCCACTTAGCTCCCAAATGAATGAAGATACTCCGTCTGCTCTGTCCATGGCTATCTAAACAGATACTAGAAATCAAAATCACTGAATTGCGATGACTGAGTTTATGTGAACGGACAGTCTCCAGTTTATCCCAGGCTATTCATCTTCTTATCTCAAAATTAATGACCGCCATGATTTTTTTCATATCTGGGTTAAACTCCACCATCCTATGCCTCCAAACTTGGGGTGTGCTGATCCTGAATTCTAACGGTTGGGCCAAACGAAACCCTGAATTTAGGGTAAAGTCACATCTGACTGGAAATCGAGATCAGCATAACCTTTTGGTCTAACTCAGCTCGAGCGTTTCAGGCCAGCAGCTAGAATGCTGTGGTGAATGAATCATAGGCCAGTGCAGCAAACAGGCTGAAAGTCATTCGAGAGGCATCAGAAGATTCATGAAGAAAAATATATTAGCCTTTTCCATGATCGGACTGGTTACAGGGCATCCTCATCTGAACAGATGCCCCTCATCGCTACTGGGCTGAGCCACTTTCTGCTGGCCAAATCCCAACAAAACCCCAACCCGCAGCCCCTTGGAGGAGCTTTCAGCATTTTTTTAGATTATGTTAAAGTGCAAAAGATGAGCTTTATTACTACTGCAGGACCTGGTGGGAGTTACACTCCCGCAGAGCGTACCTGCTGCATTCAGCAAACGAGCAGACACGTACCTTTGTGTCTGGGTTGAAGACAATCTTCATCTCCTTTTGACGAGAGCACTGCTCATGTCATTTCCTAGCAGAGACATTAACGCCATTCGGGAGGTGAAAATATTTCTTTCATTTCAGCCAACTAAAACCAGTCATTAAAAGTGTTTCAGCCAGCAGAAATGTGTGTGTGTTGTTAGCAATGTAGGGTGCTACCTGGGAAGTCTTGGGAAGGGGCAGAGGATAGAAATGAAGTGCTAGAAGTCGACTGCCCAAATAATGCTGATTACAAAAAGGGAATTCTATCAGGCTAGCTCCTGTACCATTTGAAAATGAGAAGGCTCCCTGAAGTTAGGAGAGTGACACTGGTGAAAAATTAGTGTAAGAAACAGTTAGCTCCATGGAATGAAAAGCAAAGGTCAGCTGTCAAACGAGAGGGGAACTACAGGTGTGTAAGCACGGTCACCTCAGGATGAGCAAGAGCAAACTGGGGCTAGTTCAAAACGAAAGGCTAGGCTAAAGTAGGGATGTGACTAAATGAATAAAAAAAAAAACCCTATTAGAAGTGCCTGTTTTCCTTGTAGAAAGAAAAACAAAGAGTTGTTCAGCCCATGATAGCATCTCCTCCTCCCACTGCGTACCAGCCTTATTTCCTGGGGTGACCAGCTTCGTGCGGGACCCTCTCTGAGGCAGGAGCCTGGGGCTCGAACAGCGACAGCGACAGAGAAAGCAGCAATGGACAGCCCTGCTGTGACACTTCGTGTTACCGACCGGTGCTTTCGCAGGCAGAGCCAGGATCTTGGCTGGAGTCGTTGCCATCTCCCTCATTGCAGGGCAAGAGGCGAAGGGCATCGAGACAGCAGCTCAGAGAACCAGAAAGCCGCATTTTGCAGTGAGGGCATGTTTCTGCAGCAAAGCATTTCATAAACCCTGGCCCAGATTCTCCCCTGTGGCTTGACTGTGCTCACTGCAAGACGAGGAATGGAGAACAAAGGTGGCTTGAAGCCACCTTTATGCTTCTGCTCTCTGGAAGCAGCTGGGGACTGGCTGGTCCCTGGGGTAGGTTCAAGTGGCCTCGGGCTAGAGTAGTGGCAGGAGATTGCTAGAAAACAGCCAAGACATAGCTACACCTCCTCCATTGGCTGTCACTGCTCCAGAGGGACCCAGGAGGTGACTTGGGTGATACCACTGCCACAACAGAGGCTCAGCTGTCCCAGGGACCTCGAGCGCACGGAGCGAGCGAGCAAACAGCATGGATGCTGCCGAGGAGGCAGCGTAACGGCGGCTTGTTTAGGAAAGCAGCAAGCTACGATCATCCGGATTCAACTCTGGTGAGCCCCTCACTCCAGTCAGTGTGTGTCCGTGGGCAAACGCCTTGATCTCGTCTGTGCCTCAGGGCAAGGCAACCGGAGAAGGAAGTCGAAAGCAACAGAATTTCACTAAAATGATCAGATGCCGCTTCCAAATTTAGTTTAACTCTAAAACCAAAACCAAGTGAACATCTACAGACGTGCACGCAGACACACAACACTCAATGGGGCTGAGAATTAATTTTTCAGGCATTTATGCAGAAATGACTCTGTTTGCCGGATCAGAATCTCACTGAGGGCAGAAGCATTGACAAAGGGAATAATTTGCAAGAATGAGAATTTCAGCAAGCAGTCCGGTCCTAACAAGTGCACACAAGAGCTCAAAAGGGAAAGGAAAACCTCTTGCCTGACAAGGGGGTTTGGTTTTGCTTTCGATGAAATAAAATGCAAGATGTTCCGCAAACATCTGCAAAGGAGAGAAACATTTCAGAAAAGGTGCTCTTTGCCGGATTGCTTATCCCCCCCCAAAAAAAAGAAAAAGGTATTTGTGAACTGCTGCAAGCAAGCACCTGAACGAGGAGTCGAGTTGTACAAGAATAAGCCTGTCTATGTTGCACAATCTCCCAGCACCGAGATTATTCTGTACAGTGCCACATTCGATCGCAAAAAGGACCGTTAGGAGTAACTGAGCTGCTGTGACTAAAGTGTTTTCTGTCCTCAAATCTTCCAGGAAACTGATTGAGGCAAGAGAGGGAAAAAGCCAAGGGGAGAAAACTTGTTAGAAGTGAAATTGTATTTTCTTGGACACTGGGAAGGATGTAAAACTAAGCCAGAGGCCTCCAAGTCAGCAGCCATTTTAACATTTGGCGAGAGATTTCCATCTTTTTCCCCTACAGCCTCAGTTCTGCCGCAAACCCCGAGCGCACCCACCACGGCTGTCAGCTGCGCAGCTTGCTTTACACTGAAGCTGCCAGGAGAGAAAAAATATTTAAGGTAATATAATTCACAAATCGGTGGCATAAGGATTTCTTCATGACATCTCTGTGAAGCGCAAGGCATGACAGTTACTTTTAGCAAATCAATAAAAGTAGGATGCTTGCATATGGAAACCAGTAAAAGCAAGAATACGCTGGTTCTCCATCGTTGTTACTGCAGAGCTGCCGATGGCAGAATGGGAAACTAACACCCGGTCCTGTCCCAAGACATCATTTTCCTTTTTAACGGTAAAATCACATGATGAAAAATATTATTCATGGGTTTGTCAGGTTGAAGAGGTCAAAGCAATTTTTCAGGCGACCAGTGGTTTTTATGCAGCGACACTTTCTGTGCCACAGTCAAATGATGTTGTACAAAGTTTCATGGAAACATCATAAAACCATTCCAGTAAAGCTACCACCAACTGATGGAAGAAAAGACACATCAGGTAAATAAATTGTAGCAAATATTCATTCATGCATGCACACGTGCAGGGGTGCAAGCTATGTGAAGATGCTATAAACATACATCAACATCTCCTGCGTGTGGATGCGCATTGTGCACAGATAAACACGCCCGCACGTACAACCAGCTCTACCACCATAACCTAATTCTGAAAGTTATTTTTTCTTCAATAATCAATTGCCCACCATTTGCTCGAAGGCAAGCACCAGCACAATAAATTCCTTACTGGTGTGACAGCAGAGGAAACATTACTCCAGACTCTAGAGCAGTCCAGCAGTGGGGAATTCTGATGAGCGCCATTACTGTGATTACTGCTTGTGCAAAGATATGCCTGCCCCTTTGTCATTTCTCATACTACATCAAGCAGAGGCTGGTGGGGACCTAGTGCTGCTGTCGCCCAACTGAATGTGACCTTTTTTGGGTGACCGCGCTGCGGTGGGGGTTTTCCTACTCCTCTGGGAAATAATGAATGAAAAGAGAAAAAAAAAGCGCAGACCCTAGGATGCAACATAAGGTTTCAGTAAGTGCAGAAATTAAACAAACAAGCTTTTTGCTTTTAAATGTCAGCATTGCAACTTGCCTGTCATTGGCAGGAGGAAAGGGAAGGGGCTCCGTATCTTGGGATGTGGCGAGTTTTAAGCCACATAATGATGGCGATAAAAATCTGTAATGTCAGTTGCCTTGTGGCAATCAACAAACATTTCGCATTATGCTTGCATCTTAAGGTTTGCGGCCAAAAAACAGATTTGCCTCCGCCTCATTAAAATAACGAATGCAGTCCGAATGGATCTGCAATGATTCACTGTACGTCACACTAAATCACAACGCTTTTTGGAGCCAACTGACTATGGCCTCATTACTTTAGACAAAAGTGGGCTTGGAGGAAAAACTGGGGTGATGTTTTTTTGCTCAGCCATGTTTTTCCCTTTGAAATACTTAAGGCAAAAGAGCACATAGTTTTTTCCCATTGGTAGCTGAGGAAGGCTGGGTTATACTCATAGTACAGTTTCATATCAATATACATAAACACACAAAACATTAGTGTTACTGTGGAGAAGTAGACATTAAGCAAATAGAAATGACATTAATGAAACACATTTTAATGAGCACGAATCAGTGATGAAATTAAAGACTTAAAAATGAAAACAAGCTGTTAAATAATAATAAAAAAAAATATATTTTAACTGTTTCACTAGAGCAGGGAGTTTGAGAACCAGCACGCCCTCCATATCTGCTGTGTAGGACACTAGGTACTTCTGCGAGTCTTTGTTCTCCAATTTTCAGTACCTTAAGTGTAGCAAAAAAATTAAACCCCATTTTTTTGTCTGAAACAGCTTGCCTAAGTATCTCTACACATCAATTTATTTTAACACTAATACTTAAGATTAATCTATTTGGCCTTAAAGAAATATTCAGAATTATGCTCAAAACTGTTTCGCATTTCAGGAATAAACATTAACTCAGATTTACTATAGTTAAATGCAGCTAAGAATATTCAAAAAATTTAACCGGATCATTTAAAAACTATATGTATTTATAAATAAAAATAGAAGTAAGAATTTGTGGTAACAGGTAAAGGAATTAATATGAATTTTGACTATGATAAGCTTATGTCAAATGCATGGTGAAAAATCATACTTGGAAAAATGAATAGCAAAGATCTCTCAAATAAATTCTTCATTTTGATAATTGTTTCCATTCTGTCTTATGCACATACGCTCTACTGTAAAGAGGAAATGCTTGATATGAAGCTATTTTTCTACAAAAACCATGCAAACATATTTCTAATTTGATAGCAAAATATTTTCTTATATACCCATTAGGCACTTTTTCTTTCAGGTGGAGAACAACTGTCTGAGAAGCATTCACGGAATGACTGATGTAAATGTTATAAATCCCTGAATTTTTCATCTCCCTTTGAATGGAATGCCAAAGGGGATTAAAGACTAAAGACATATCACAAACAAATTTACATTATTAAAATTACTGTCATCAAGAGTCTTTTCTAGCCTTAATCAGGATTAGCGAAAACAAAAAACCTCAACTTTTCTACTGTGCTATACTAATCAAAATTCTATCAAATGACAGGTTAACAGAGTAAAAGCTGTTTCAAAAATTAAAACTATTGGTTGGTGTATTCTAGTGTTCTTCAAAAGTATTTTTACCTATCTGAGATCAGAGCAGCGATTTCTCTGCTGATAATTCACATGGCAGGCAACAAGCACAGGTAAAAATAAATTTCAGTAACACCGCAAAGTCCAATCTCTTATTTTCAGGAGCGTGTCCAGGAAAGACACTTCTTTTTGAACGTATGCTGTAGAAGCAGGAGGGAAAAGTGCAGTGTGGAATGCTTGGTTTTGTTCTCCTAAATGGCAAGCTAAATAATCCAAGCTGTGGAAAACTCAACTAGAAACCTGCCGTACATGAGAACTCGATCTTGCAGGACACACGCCGCGGCGCTCTCGTTGCCGAGCTGGCAATAAGCAGGTTTGGTCTGAAGAACCGTGAAAGCTTTTAAGCGAGGTCTTTATCCACCGTGCCCTACGCTTTACAGTTATGCTACAAGGCTAATCATTAAAGGGATAAAGCTTGTCCAGATTTTTGTGGTCCTCTGGAGCCTCTTAAAGGAGGCAGCATTATGCTGGCTGACAGAAACCGCCACCGTGCTCTGGAGCATCAGGCCCTGTCTTGCTGTCAATGTCATCAGAAATGCCACCCGTCAGTAAAACAGCAGCAGGATTGGACCCTTCATTTTTTTCACCCTTGTGAAATGCCAACTACTATTTTAAAATGGAAATTATAGAAATGTATACGTAAAGAACAGTCCTGAAAAATGATCTGAGAACAATGAGTAATCACTTTCTAAAGTCTTGGAAACAAGCTCAGCAATGCAGCAATATTCAGATATTGTGACAATGTATCAGAAAATCAGCTATACGGATTAAGGAACAAGGAAAATGCATGATTCTCATGGCTTCTTTCTAAGAGAAGGATTTAAATTTTGATTTAAGCTGATTTAAATTGTCCTGGTATCTGAAGTAGACAGCCACCTCCCAGAGCCTCCGTCTTCAAACTTGTTGCTTCCCTGTATTTGGTTACACAAGATTTTACCTTGCAAACTCAAGACTGCTAATGTTAAATCTTGACTGCTGCAGTGTAAACTGACAGCAGTTTCCAACTCCCTCTTAGTAAGGTTATGCTGGTTAGTAAAATGTTAGTTTTTGTTAGTGACTAGAATTACACAGTTTAAAAAAGCAACAGACAGTGGAGCAGCATCTCCTCTTTGCATCTCTTCCTAGTGATGCCTCATGCTGATCATACTTGGATTTAAAAAAAACTAAGAGAGGTTAGAAAACAATATATTATTTTTAATTAAAAGTTGGCATTATGTTTTCTTCGAAGTATGAACACACTGGGATAACGAGTACCTTGGAACACATGATACGTATTTCAGTTCCATCTGAGCACACACCATAAATCATTCCTGGAAGAAAAGCGGGCATCAGAACAAGAACATTCGAGCAGAAAAAAAGATCTTCAGCACTGTGAAGTCATCCCTTTATATTCTCTGAAACACCAGCTGGAAGCAGACACTTACACAAAACAAGGTTTTTTCATAAGCCAGAGAAGGGGAAAAACAAGTGACAGGATAGGGGATCTCATCCCCAGGACAACCAAGCACGTCTGCAAGGTTAGCACCAACACTTCACACACACAAATTCAATAATCAGATGCCAGTTTATCCCCTTCCAACAAAATCATCGTTCCAGCAGTATTAGGCATTCACTTGGCAGTGGTTTTAGCAGCAGCTCAGCACAAAGCATGCATCTCAGTGAAGCAGACGCCTTCCTGTCAACGGGACACGCAGAGGACTCAGCACGGGTTTCAACGCTGTATGAGAAGAGTTTAAATCCGACGAGTCCGTGGTGGCTAGAAGCAACTTGCAGGACTCAACTTTCAGATTAACTGAGAAGTTAGTCAACTTTGTTGTAGTTTGATACTATTTGTTGCAGGAAAAGTTATGACTGGACTTTTTACTTTTGAGTTAAAAAGTACTTTAAGGTCGATTTTAATACGGAGTTACAAGTTCCTCTAGTACTGCTTTGATAAGTTCTCCATTTCTAAAACCTAACCTTTTAACAGTACTTAGATATGCAAGCTTGCTATTTTTTCCTATCACAATTTTTTTTAATACAGGTTTTATATCTGTATTTGAAATTCCACATTCAGCCTCCTGAGACTGTTTAATTCAACCTGGGCTCTCATGGAGCCTTCCAAGTATTTCAAGTACTCTCAGAAGGTGAATTTTTAGGATTCTATGCAGATATGGTAATATGAGCAAGCTTTTTACTCATGTGAATTATAGGACAAGAATTGAACAATAACTGTACTAAAAACCATTGTTCCAAAAATGGTTTGCCTCCAAGACCATGAAGACTTTTTAGGCTCTGAAATTAGTGAGCCACTTTTTTCACCATAATTATTTAAGGAGCAATTATAAATTCCATTATTATTATTGTAAGTCTTTAACCAAACCAAACTAATTTAATACTAAGTTGTTAAATACCTTAGTCTCCAACTATTTTAGTTTTGGTGAAAAATTAACAGTTAAACTAATCTCCATTTAAATATTCCCAAATGCTCAATATTCTGTAATTTTAAACAGAAGTAATAAATGTTTCCCTAAAAATCATGATTCTCCGTTAAACTGACTTTTTTTCCAAATATTACCTAGCAACAATTCAGTCTGCAAAATTTTAAATGACCTTTGCTGATTTGCAGTTTCCAGTCATTTTTGCTTCAGCAGTGGTTTTGGTCGGCTCTCGCTTCATCAAATGTCTTTTCAGAGTATTTTCAAGACATTATTTTATGCAAAAATGTACAACAGATAAACCATTCTGTAAAACTACTCTGTAAAAAAAAAGAGGAAATAAAGATATAAAATGGAAACGAGCAGGAACCAGTTTTAACATATGTCTTTATGAATAAGGCTTAATCACACACTTCGTTTTCCAAACACAAAAAGTCTTTTGGAAATGTATTAATTAAAATTAAGTGCCATAGACAAGCGGCTTTAGAAGGATGGCAGTCCTTTTCAAATTAGCATAACACTAGCGACAGGCATGGAAATTGGTTTAATAACCCTAAATAGTTACACCCCACTCCTAACACAAATGGCCACGGACAGCTCCAGCCCCTCAGGCTGCGACTGTACCAGTTTATGCGGTTGCTCTGACATCGGGTGGGTATTCCAATCCGAACAGAAATCGCTGAACAGACCTCAATTATTATTATTATTATATAATGACTAGTGAAGCATACAAGGCACCAAAGCGTTAAACATCACAGACCTGAAAACCAAAGTAAACCAACACAAGCAACATCAAAAACTCAGCCAGCGAGGGACTCGCTCTAACTTGTGCTAACAGTCAATACTTGCCAAGAGAACATTAGGTTAGTCCTGATATTAAGTGGCTCAAACCCCAAACATAGGTCTAGGGTCAAGCTGCAAATGTAACAGAAAACCAAGCCAAAGGGATAAGAATCTTTAAGTGATTTCCTTCCCTGCCATGTTTTATATGGGCGTTCTCAGAGCTCAGCTTGATGCTACAATAACCTCTTTCAAAAACACCACTTTGAGAGCAAAGTATCCTCCAGCAAGTGTCAAAACACACAAGCTAAGTATCTCCCTCCTTAACTCTAAATGTCAGGCATAAACAACATTTTTTTGTGTTCTCATGATTCATGAGAAACTGGAGAAAAAACAAATCCCTACTGATCAGGAGCTGAACGTCCACAAGCTTTCTGCAAGCATTCCGATCATTCGCCTAACTTTACAACGCTGCTCCTCCGCAAAGGACTGCCACGTCCGTCTCCGCTTTACCTTACTTCAGCGGGGGTTTTGCTTTGGCTGCCAGCTGCTTTGAGAGACAGTTAGGACAGAAAGTGGTTATTCATGTCTTTTATTTATTATAAATACATATAAATATGTTAAGTAACCTTTTGCTTTGTTTATCATGATGAGCAACGACTTTGGAAAATCATCTGGAAAACTTCACCAAGCTGAGAAACAGGCAAAAAGCAAGCATTAGCATACAATCACAGGTTCCCCTCAGTTCAAGAATGGGTTTTTTTCTTTCCTTTTTTTTTTTTTTAAGAGCAAAAGAAAAGCATCTTATTTCAAAGCCTCTATTGTTTTATCAAGAGCACCAAACTTTCCCCCCTCCCATGAGCTGACTAAATGACATTTTCATCTGGATTTGCAGGTGCAGTCCAACCCCAGCTGGCTGCATAGGACATCCCCCCCCCATGACGCTGAAACATTGCATAGTTTTGCAGCTGGATTTTCCTTCCCCCCCCCTTCTTTTAAGCTATTTTTAACACAGGTTGATCACGCCAAAGAAAACTAAGGTTTCCATTTCCAGATCTTTCTCCCTCCCTGCTTATCTATAGCTTAGTTTAAAAACTGCTCAAAAACTTTGTAGATCACAGCAAGCGGAAAAGCAACATTATGCTCACAGTCCTCTAACAGGCTGGGAAGGAAATAACGCTCGAGATGAAGTTGTGTGTGTGGGATAACTAAATAAAGTTGAAAGTGGGTGGTTTTTTGGGTCCATGTAAACTGCCAAATATTTCCAAATGGGGTGTGGGGAAGGGGGGGTATTTAAGAGAAGCAAACAAAAAGAAAACCCAGACTTAACTGATGGTAGGAAGCCAGGGCTGATGGCAGTGGAAAGAAAAGTGCACAGAAAAAAAAACAACAACAAAAAAAGAAAAGAAACCCAAGGAGCCCGCAGAAGGCCGAAGTCAAGGCTTGTCACTACAGTGTTTGCAGAGGGCGGAGGCGGCTCCTGTGAAGGCAGTGCATTTCTCGGGGCAGCCGGGCAAGGCCGCGCCGCCGAAGGGGTAGACGGCCGACTGTCCGAAGGGGTTGAGGGTGGCGGGCAGCGGGGCGCCCAGCGTCTGGCCCTGGTTCAGGTAGGCCACCAGCCGCCGCATCTCCTCCAGGGCCTGCGCCTGCATGAGGATGTAGTTCTTGGCCAGGAGCAGGGTGGCGATTTTGGAGAGTTTCCTCACCGAGGGGCTGTGGGCATAAGGGATGACGGAGCGCAGCCCGTCCAGGGCGTCGTTCAGGTCGTGCATCCTCCGCCGCTCCCGCGCGTTGATGCTGAGGCGAAGCGAGCGCTGCTCCTTCGGCTTCTTGCCCAGGGCCCCCCCCTTCAGCTTGCCCTCCCGCTCGAAGGCCGCGCCGCCCTTCACCCCGGGCTCGAAGCCGTCCTCCTCGTCGCCGCTCTGCTCGCCGCTGCTCTCCGCCGACTTGCCCAGCGCCCCGGGGTGGAAGTCAGCCCCGCCGCCCCCCGGGTAGGTCCCCCGCGGGCCCTCGGCGCCGCCGCGCACGGCCCCGTAGGCGAAAGCCGACGGGCCGTAACCCGGGGCCAGCGCCAGGTACGCCTCGCCGCCCAGCGACTTCAGCTCGGCCATCACCGTGGCGGGGAGCAGGGGGTGAAGCCGAGCTCCGCCGCCGCCTCAGCGCTGAGGAGAAGCAGGAGGAGGCGGCCCCGCCGCGCCACGCTCGCCCGGGCTGGGGGCGGGCAGTGAGCGCTGCGCCGGCCCCGCCGCCCCTTATATAGCGGAGAGGCGCCCGCGGGACTCCCCCGCCGCCCAATCAGAGCAGCCGCGCGGCCGGCGGCGGGCAGCGCCTGAGGGGGCGCGAGGGGAGAGGCCGTGCGCTGCGGGCTGTCTCCTGCGTGCCGGTCCCTTCCCTTCGTGCCGGCCCCTTCGTCCCCTTCGCTTCCCTTCGGGCCGGTCCCTTCCCTTCCCTTCCCTTCGTGCTCGTCCTCCATCGCCCCGGTCCCGCGGCTTCCCGCCTTCCCGGCGAGACACGGTGCGCCCGGCGGAGGGGTGCCGGGGTCCGACGGGGCCGCAGAGACCCCTCAGAGCACCGAGAGGGTGAGAGGAGACGCTGCCCCGGGAGCGGCGGGGCCAAACGTCTGTGGAAAGTGAGCGGGAGCGGACACGAACCGCTGCTGCCCTGGCAGGACTTGTATTTGCTGGGTGGGACGGAGGAGAAACTGCCGACACGAGCAGCGCAGCACCGGGAGCATCACCTCTGCTTCACTGCGGCTGCCTCGGGATGGATCATGGCTTCGCAAGCTGGTGCCTGGCTTGCAACGTCTGAAGTCTCTGGAAACACGCAAACAGGGCCAGCTCTCAGAGGGTGACAGCACCCAGCTCCGGGCCTGCAAATGTGCTCATTTCCCTTTCTGTAATTAACGAGGAAAGGTGATGGTTGAGCTGATGCTTCAGACTGGCTCTTACCTTAGCCCCTGTTAGCCCCAAAGCAAACAAGGAATTGATGAGGGAAACAAAAGGGCTACGAGGATGATGAGGGGACTGGAGCATCTCTCCTATGAGGAAAGGCTGAGGGAGCTGGGCTTGTTCAGCCTGCAGAAGAGAAGGCTTGAGAGGGGACCTTAGAAATGCTTAGAAATATCTTCAGGGTGGGTGTCAGGAGGACGGGGCCAGACTCTTTGCAGTGGTGCCCAGTGACAGGACAAGGGGAAATGGGCACTAACTGAAACAGAGGAAGTTCCAGCTGAACATGAGGAAGAACTTCACTTTGAGGGTGATGGAGCCCTGGCCCAGGCTGCCCAGGGAGGTTGTGGGGTCTCCTTCTCTGGAGATATTCAAGACCCACCTGGACAAGGTCCTGTGCAGCCTGCTCTGGGTGACCCTGCTTCGGCAGGGGGTTGGACTGGGTGACCCACAGAGGTCCCTTCCAACCCC